>Ga0256406_1001560_pt1 | contig 36339 bp, 46 predicted proteins | sample RumenRJG_03DNA_FD_185986 | JGI IMG/M metagenome (GOLD analysis project Ga0256406, IMG submission 185986) | Bovine rumen microbial communities from Lethbridge, Alberta, Canada - RJG_03 | ecosystem: Host-associated > Mammals > Digestive system > Stomach > Rumen | place: Canada: Alberta | collected...
GTTCGGGGCCCTCGGCCTCTTCCTCGGCGGCTTCGCCATGGCGCGCGCCATGAAGCGGGTGCAGATCGGGGAGATCGACAAGAAGTTCGTCTACATCGCCGCCGCCGGCCTGGTCCTTTCGGTCATCGGGTTCATGGTGGGCTACGCCGGCCTCGTGGGATGATCCCGGATGGTCCTGTACCGCGGGAAGTACGACCTCAGGGGGCTGGCGTCTATCTCCCCCGAGATGGAGGAGGACCTCGACCAGGCGTACGATATATGCATGTCCTACAGGGACAGCTTCCCGTGCGAGATGTGCGGGAAGTGCTGCTGCCAGCCCAACATCATCATCCGCCCTGATGAGGTGGACAGGATCTCCCGGGCGTCCGGTATAGACCTGTACACGTTCATGACCCAGGTCGTCTATCAGACCGCGGACGGGGACATTTTGATGAAGAAAGGCCGGAACGCTCCCTGCAGGTTCCTCGGGAAAGATAGGAAGTGCACCATCTGGGCGGACCGCCCGGAGATCTGCGACGAGTTCCCCTATGCCGTCTCCATGTTCATGAGCAGGGTCTACCTGGCCCTGACGAACGAGGACGCGGACATAATGCAGATGACGGAGTACATGGACGAGTCCTGGCCCTGCACCCGCCATATCAGGGAGACCATCGAAGGGAAGATCGCCGAAGGCCGTAAGGCCCGCGCCGAGCGCATCGCTCAGCGCCGGCGAGACAGGATGAAATCCTTCACTCTGGGTATGTAATTCTCGGGGCGTATTATATGCCCCTCGCCCGGGAGCCTGAGCACCGAGCAGCCCTCTATCTTCGAGGCGATCTCATCGCCTGCGGAGGGCTCGGTCATGATGTCCTCGAGGCCGTGGACCGAGAGCGTCGGGACCTTCAGCGACCTGGCGTCCTTCTCCGCGTCATAGCTGTCGACCGCGTGCATCTGGTACATGAATCCCTGCGGGTCGGGGGCCTTCATCTCTCTTATCTTCCTGCCCTCCCTCTCGGCCTTCTCGAAGAAGGAGGGCGTGTGCAGGAGGACGTTCAGCACCCTGCCGACGGTGGCGGCGTCGACATCCCCGCGCGCATACCCGGATGCGAGGTAATCGAGGATGTAGGCCGCGCGGGCGGGGCGGTGCAGGTAGCATGAGACCAGGGTGAGGGTGGAGAAGCGGGAGGGGTTCCCGGCGGCCGCCCTCAGCGCAATGTGGGACCCCATCGACCATCCGAGGATATCGGCGCGGCCTATGCCGGCACTGTCCATAACGGAGATCACATCGTCCGCCATGTCGGCGACCGAGAACCTCCCGGAATAGGAGGTGGACCCGGCGCCGCGGTTATCGAGGGTGACGACCTCGAAGGAGTCCTTCAGGAGGGGGACGGTCCTGGCCCAGAATCCGGTATCCCCGGCCAGGCCGGTGACCAGTATCAGGGGCCGGCCCGACCCCTCGGTCTCGTAATGGATCCTGGCGTTCCTGCTTTCAGCGTAAGGCACGGTGCAGGTATCGGCCGGCCTGGTTAAGCGTTTTCCATCGCCGCCGCCTTCATGCCAGTTCCAGGAGCACCTCCAGGTCGCCGTAGGGGGTTCCGTATGCATGGCTGTAGGATGCCGACGGCTTCTCTGCGAGCCCTCCGACCGACGATATTGTGTCTCCGCAGGATACGGTGAGGCGGTACCTCCCTGGGTCCCCGTACATCTTCCCGGCCAGCCCTTCCAGGTACTTCTCGGCCGTGCCGTCCTCCAGGATCAGGGAGGCGGCGGTATAGGCGGCGACCTCCTCCACCCGGGGGACGTCGCTGTACCCGAAATCCGTTCCGCGCACCCTCCCGGTGAAGACCGTGTCCGCGAACTCGGACGGGTCCCCCGGGTCGGCCGGCTCATCCTGGGTCATGCATCCCGACAGCGCCGAGGCGGCGATCCCGATGAAGGCGATGAAGAACATGGTGTCCGCCACGCCCGTGAAGCCGCGGCGGTCCTTCAGAACCATATGAATGCCTCGTAGACCGCCGGGACTATCTCCTTCTCGGACGGGCAGACCCTGAGCACCTCCCTGCTCACGCTCACGTCCCCGCTCTCCCTCCCGAGCTCGAAGCAGGTCCCGTCCGGGCCGTCGATCCTGACGCCGTTCCATCCGCCGCGCTCCATCTGGGTCTCGGCGCATCCGCGGAGCGCCGACGCCGTCATCTCGGGGCTGAGCCCGTCCCCGGGCCAATCGAACGAGGGGCGTTCTCCCGTCCCCTCCTCGGCGTCCATCTCGGCCGCGCAGAACGCCGCGAACGCCGTCATCACCAGGCATACCGCGGCCGCGGAGGCCACGGCCTCCATGAACCCGATATCCCCCTTCCTGTCGCCTATCATAGGGACCCCCTCGCTTTCCGGGGGCATTAAAGGAGGGGGCGGCAGTCAGCGGAACATCATTCGGTGCCGCGGAGGTACGCGCCGTAGTTGATGCCGCCGCAGATCCCCGCCAGGTCCTTCTTGGCGGGGACGTCGTCCTCGGCGAACGCCTTGGCCACGGCGGCCGCGATCCTCTCGGGGCGCTTCCTCACGTCAATGCCGGCGGAATCGATCCCGAAGGAGCCCAGCTGCCTCAGGTAGGGCAGGAGCATGAGGTCCGAGGAGTTGAGGATGCGGGCGGTGCCGTAGGGGTCGCGGTAGACCGGGAAGCGGTACCCCTTCTCGTCCTCCAGGACGCCGGTCCTGAGGCCGGGGTCCCGGGTGCACATGAGCTCCGTCCTCCCGAACACCATGACCTCGAGCCTTCCCGGGAAGTGCTTGGCGATCTCCTCGATCTCGCGGTCCGCCAGCTCCGTCGAGAGGGTGGTCTGCCAGAACGGCATCCTGGCGTGCGCGTTGAATACGTTCATGAAATAGCTCGCGTACACGCGGTCCTCGGTTGCGAACACCTGCCCGGGGGTGTTGGCCATGTACGGGCCATCGTGCGGCATCCATGCCGGGTCGAACCTGGGCGCCATCTCGACGCACTCGATCCCCTCCCCGGCGCAGATGCCCCTCGCCTCATCGAGGGACTGAGGGTTGTCATAGTAGATTCTGTCCGCGTAAGGGAGGACCGCGTTCAGGTTCCTCACGGAGCTGACGTAGAAGGACATCTCGGGAAGCTCCCTCTTGGCCCTCTCGATCTCCCTGCAGGGGACATGGGCCCGGCGCCTCTCGGTGCTCCCCGAGAGCTTCGGCACCTCCCCTATCATGTTCTTCACCTCATCTATCCTGGGATCGTACGTCCTGTAGACGTCGTACGTCCCGTCCGGGAGGGCGAAGGGGGAGGCGGCACGGCCGACGGAGGTGAGTTTGAACCCGCCGATCTTCTCGTCGCCGTCGTAGATGGAGATGCCGTCGCGGACGTTCACCGGGTACCTGAGCTCGCCCGTGCTGAACTTCCTCCCCCTGAACGATGCCTTCCCGAGGTAGAACCCGCGGTTGTCGGCGTACTCCTGCTGCACGGGCGAGACGACCCCTCCGAGGTAGCCGTCGCAGTACCCGCGGTTGAAGACGGTCTTCAGGAGCTCGTCGTCCTCCTTCCATTCCTCGTACGGGATCCCCCTGTTGGCAGACGAATAGACCTTGGCGGAGAGGTAGGCGTACGCCTGGCTCCTCATCCTCCCCTCGATCTTCGCCGAGGTGATCCCTATCGATTCCAGCTTCTTCAGCCATTCAACGCCGTAGAGGTCGGCGCTGCTCAGGCGGTAGGAGGCCTTCCCGTCCATGGCGTACTTCTTCCTGCAGGGCTGGGCGCACTGGCCCCGGTTCCCGCTGCGGCCGCCGACGAGGGAGGAGAAGAGGCACCCTCCGGAGAGGCAGTAGCACAGCGCCCCCTGCACGAAGACCTCGGTCTCCACCGGCGAGTCCCTGACGATGTCCTTGAGCTCCTCGAAGGTCAGCTCCCTGTTGAGCACGGCCCTCGACAGCCCGTTCTCGGCGCACCACTGCAGGCCCCGGCGGGAGCAGATCCCCATCTGGGTCGAGGCATGCTTCGGGATGTCCACGGAATGCAGGGCCCTGAGGAGGCCCAGGTCCTGCAGGAGCACCCCGTCCGCGCCGATGTCCGCGAGGAACCTCACGAACGAGACCGCATCGTCCATCTCCGAGTCCTTGATGAGGGTGTTGACGGTGACGTAGACCTTCACCCCGCGGTCGTGGCAGTAGCCGACCGCCCCCTCGATCTGCCCGTCGGTGAAGTTCGATGAGAACGCGCGGGCACCGAACGACTTCCCTCCCAGATAGACGGCGTCGCATCCGCCCATGACAGCGGCGGCGAGCCCCTCGGGCGAACCTGCGGGCGATAGGATCTCCATGCCCATCCCCACTGCGGGCGTTTATAAAAGAATGCGGGTGCCCCGCTGACTGCCCTGTTCCCCTGTTATATCCGCGCCCCCTGTCGTTCCCGCCATGAACGCGATGAAAGGACGGCATCCTCCCGTACGCGATGCGAAGGCGCGGACTTACGGGAGAGGGAGGAAAGCGGAGCAGACGGCGGGCACGGCATCTTACGACCCGTGCGGGATACTGAGGGTCCACTGCAGGGGATGCGACCAGGTCCCCGATGCCGGGTCGCCGGCATGCATCAGGTGCATAACGGCGGCCATCTCGTCGGAGGGGGCGGCCGAGAGGATATGGCTGGAAGGCGGGAAGGACACCGAGATCCACGGGCCGGCCGCCGAGATACTCTGCGATCTGGCACAGATAAGGACAGTGCTCCGTCCCTCCGACGGGAGGAGGTGCTCTTCATGCGGCCGCTCGCCGGAGAGGGTGATCGGCGACGCATGGGCGGACTTCCCCGACCCGTCGTTCGCATCGGCCTGCGACAGGCTGTACAGCCTCCGCGACGATTCCCCTGAGTGCACCGCATGCCTGCAGAGGACCCGCGCCGCCCTGATGATGGCCGACGACGGCATGGCCAGGGTGCGCGAGAAGGCCGCGAGGATAGCGTCCCGCAGGAGGGATGCGCTTTGATCCCCTGGTTCGCGGACGGCAGGGGCCGGGGGCGTTCCGCATCGGACAGCGATATGCCGGGCATCAGGGCGGCGCCGCCCATGCAGCCGGCCGGCCGCCGCGCCCCCTCGGTCATATCGAGGAGCACCTTCATGGAGGACTACCGCAGGATAATCTCGGGAAACGTCCTCAGCAAGCCCTCCTACGCCGACTGCTGGCTCGTCGGGAGCATCGGGGAGCTGGAGAGGTCTGCCGAGTACGATACGCCCAGCGGGCACGTCGTCGTCGGCACGGCTGCCGACGGGGAGATGGAGTACAACCTGACGCCGTCGGAATATGCCAGCACCGATGCGGCGAACAGGATGATCGAGGAGGCGATATCCAAGGTCCGCGCCGAGTTCAGGAAGAGCGGCGGCCGCACTGACAGGATGTACATCGCCGGCATCGCGAGGGACGTCCTCGAGCCGTTCTCCGGCGACGTCCTCCTCTCATGCGGCGGGAACATAGAGGCGATGGAGACCCAGATGGAGAGGATGTGCGACATCGTCTACCGCTATTCGGTCGGTCTCGGGGTGTTCGATATCCTGCTCGCGGACCCGAAGCTCGAGGACATCTATGTGGACGCCCAATACGAGGATAACCGTATTTTTCACATGTGCCAGCACATGTGAACGGCTGTTTCCTCGGCGGGCTTGCAATCCATAAACACACCATTTTGCCTGAAGCTCGCGACGGTCAATCGCACAGCTTATTCGGCTTGAGTGATAGAAGACATTAGGGATTACATAAAAGATACGGTAAAAGTTTTGAGGACGGCACATGGCCGCCCTAAGTGGTTTAGCGGTTCATCCGAAGATCGCGCCCTCGACTCCCGCGGTTGCGACATCCATCTTCCTCGGGTCCGCATACAGGTAGCACCTCAGCGTGGTCTCGATGCTGTCGTGACGCATCATCCTGCGGATGGTGTCCAACTCCATTCCGGCATCCGACATCGCTGTGCAGTAGAATCTCCGAAGGGTGTGGCAGCTCGCGTGAATCCCCGTCTTCTCCTCCAGATGCCTGAGTGTCTCCTCGACGTACTTGTGGGTGGCGGGAGTACCTATCAATCTGCCCCTGTCCCTCACAATGAGGTTTCCCTCCGACGAATCGCCGTTGGAATCGACTATCGATGTGCGGTACTCCATGTACTCGGATATGCACTTCATGACGGAATTGGGGATCTGTTTCGTGACGATCTTCCCCTCTTTCCCTCTGCCCTTTCCGCGAATGGTCACCATATTGTCCTTGATGTCGCACAGTTTCAGAGTGGCGATCTCGTTCCTGCGGAGACCCATCCCGCCAGCCAGTCCGATTATCACCTTCTCTGTGAGTTCCGCCGAATGCCAAAGGACATCCCATTCTTTCTTGAATATCCATGTGCGCTCGACGGGTTCGAGGGACCAGACCAGTTTGGCCTGGATGTACGGGTTCTCCCCGTAGAAGAACTCGATAAGCATACCGAGTCTTGTGAGGTACTGCCTTACGGTCAACTGTCTGTAGTCCGTCATCGCTTTCTTCGCCTGGCGTATGATGTGGTAGTCGATGTCCTTCGCATAGATCATCCCGAAGTTGTCGAGAATGTGGGCATAGGCCTCGAAGAGGGATTTGCGGTAACCGGACAATGTCATCGGACGCAGTCCGCGTTCCTCGGCATCTTTCATGAAGATGTCGACCAGACACTCGAAGTCCTTCCATTGGGGCGATCTGCGGTATTCCTTCCCGATTCTTTTGGAACGGCGGAACTGCTTGAGGACATTGGTCCCGCAACAGAAGATCACGAATTCATTGAGGTCATAGATTATCTTGCTGGCATAGTTTTTCGACAGCGAGGCCATAAGGCCCGTAAGGTGCTCGTAGCACTCCTTGTCAATCTGACTGACGAACAGGATCTTCTTCTCCTTCGTCAGAATACGGCAGCAGGTTGTAACGTGGTCACATTTCGCCGATATCGTGGCGGGCTGGTATTTGGTGCTCTCCAGATACGCTCTGAACGATTCCAGTTGTTCCGTGAATCTGAACGGACCCATGTGGCCGACGTACCATTTCTCTCCGCAGTCCTCTTGTATCTCCCTGTACGGGTTGTTTCCCGTGATATATTCGAGAAACCGGCCCATGCACAACAATGCGGACCTTCTTTTGTTGAACGACAGGTTGTCGTTGACCATTACGACTTCCACATCCGCCATGACCTTGGCGGTGACCTGTTCCGGCTCCATCGGTTCACAACGGGCCAGGAACGAACGGATGTTCTCGCGGACGGCTTTTACAGCCTTTATTTCGCGTCCGCCTTGATTCAATTCTTCAAGATAACGCTGTAGAGAATCACCATAAATCGTTAGATTCTCTTTTATATAGTCTTTAGTTGTTCTTGCTCTAACCATAGTTTCACGACCGTGGTTCGGTCCGTCGAGTTGATTGCGAGTCGGCCGACGGGCCGTTATCCCATCTCATTCATCTTCAGTCTTCGATTTCCTTCCTCTCTTGGGTTTGTCTTCTTTCTCAGGCGCGGGGGTCAGAAGATCATCGATCTCGTAATCCTCTGTCTTCGGCCATCTCACGGTGACGTCGAGGTATTCTCCGTCACGGATCCCCATACGCTCCACGACATTGGCCGGGACCGTCACATAACGCAACGTTCCGCGGACCGTGAGTTTCGCGGGGAATGTGGTCTCTGCTATACGTTTCATGGTATCACCAACGTTTCGCGTTGCAAGAATACCAATTCGGAATATAAATAATTATCATAAAATTGTAACTTTCAAAAATTACAATATATATTAGTTCATTAAAAATGGTGTTAAATGCTATCTAAATGATAGTATTACTACAACTTATGCGTTCATGGTACATTACCCTTTCCGATGCGTTCGGATTACCATTTCGGAATAGGATTAAATGGACTTGTTTCCATTGTCTTAGGGATGAGGGAAGGGGAGTTCTTCACGGTCCTGAGCGACAGGCAGACCGCCGCACTTATTCTCGCGTTGTACGAGGCGGATAAGCCGGTGATTATGAAGGATCTCCAGAGCATAACCAACCACACCCAGACGCTCCGCCAGAGACTGGATTCGATGGAGGCGGAAGGTATCGTCGTTCTCGACAAGGTCTATTCGCCGCATAAGTCCGTGAACGTCTCGCTCACCGACGTCGGGAAGGAGATCGCACTGCTGGTCTCGATGGCGAACACGATCATCCCCGGTGACATCGCGGAGAAAAGCATCAACATGAGGTACGCCGACCCGATCCTCAGACTGCTGCGTGGGAAGGAGTACGTAGTCCAGAAAGACATCAAGGCCGTGATGCCGTACTACGACAGCATAACCAAGGTACTGGCGAAGATGGAGAAGGAAGGTCTCGTCACCAGGACGGTATCGTCGGAGAGCTACAGGGAGATCCGGTACTCGCTGACCCCGATGGGGAAACAGGTCGCGGATGCGTTCGAGACCATCAACAGGAAGATCATAAAAACCTGATGTGGAGGGCACGTATGTACAAAAGTCACTACGTTCCACAACTGATTCTCAGACTGTTTGGCAATCATTTCGATTTCTATGACACCAAGGGAGAATTCTTTAAAGGATTGACCTCGACACAGGAATTCTATGTACTGGGACTTTACGAAGACGATGTTGAAAACCTTCTTACAGACTATTTAGAAATTGATTTCAATAGATTCTTGCCGATGCTGAAAGAACCTTCCAATCAGGAACAATACGAGGGTGCCATCGCATTCTTCCGCAGATACCTTACAGTATGCTACCTCAGGACCCCGTTCTTCGGCAGCCATTACGACAAGGAAAAATGGAACGATCTCCTCAGACATGCCATCAAAAACGGCCCCGATGTGGATTATCAGTCCTATGCACGTAAGGAATGTCCTTCCGGATGGCTGCCACTTTTGACAAACGGGAAAATCACAATTGTCGGGTCAAAGGAGGATACAGATCCGTTCCTGATAAGTGACAGGGGGGTCGTGTTCCTCGATACCAAGAATGCCGTCTATCCTTATTCTCAGCATGAAGCGTTGTGGATCTCGGAAGATGATGAGGAAAATAACCGCACTCTGAATCAAGAAGATGCTTTGACGATCAACGGCGAGATTCTTCTTCAGACGTACAGATGCGTAGGGTTGCCATCATTGGATGGGGTCGTCCAAAGCATCCTCATGTACAGGGCCGAATACCCTAACGATACCAGATTTGATAAACTGGTCAGCATGGCCGAAAGACTGTCCTCATTCGATAATGATCATACGGAAAAGCTGAGGGAACGGATTAAGATCAAAGACATCTCGGTTCCCAGCAATATCCTACATTACATCGAGAAGGGCGTGACAGGCGAAGACATCGATCTGTTAGCGAAGAACAAAGATTACGGGACCCTGTCAGCTCTTGCGTTTTTGGAGAGGTACGGCATCATAGACGATTCACGTTCTGCAAAAGACGCCGTCGAACATACACTCGAGGACTCCGAAATCGAGGATGTCCTCTACAGGTACATTGACCATGCCGAATCGGAATTCGAAAAATGTTCTGGGGTGATTCTTCTGGAAATCGCTTCAGAACGTGGAAACGGTTTTTCCAGCGATCGTCTTTACCGTTATTACTCGAAGGGAAAGCACGCCCTGAAGGATCCGGACAAAGCTGCCTATTATCTTCAAAAGGGTTGTGAACAGGGGTATGGGGATTGTCTTGTTGCTTACTTCAAGAAAATAGCTAACGATCCGGAGTATGAATCGAAAATCAACAGGTATCTGGACAAACTCCCCTACAATGGAATCGTGTTTCTTGCTTTGGCAGATGTATATAGGGTTCACGGAGATGAAGACAATTACCTCAAATGGCTGGAAAAATCTGCTAAGAATGGATACACTGGCGCGATTACACGTTGGCTCAATTATTGGATAAACAAAGAACCGTTGAATTTGGAGAAAATCGAATTACTCAACAAACACATCATCAAACGTCAAGTCGATGCCGCGTACATTTTGGCTGATTTTTATTATGAACACCAAGACCTCTGTCCCGGAAAATTCGAATGGTTTGTTGATGAGTTGAAAAAGAAAGATAATGTATTTATCAGGCCCATTTGTGAAAAGTACAATCTTCCACTGGATTGAAAAATGGTTCGGTAAAAGGTTTGAAAATGGAGGTCTGGCTCAGTTCATCTCTTCGCCCTTGTCATCCTCCTGTTGGGACTCTTGGTTGCGGTGGCTCCGATGGGTCCGGAGACGGTTCCCTTCGTGGCATCCGCTTTCTTCTTCTTGAGGGGTTTGACGGGAACGGGCAGGGTGCCTCTCGCTTTCCTCTCCTTGTAGTAGTTGGCGGCGTTGCTTCCCGGCCTGTAGTAACCGAGATGGGAGATCGAGGTATCATCGAATCTTCCCGTGACCTGTTTCTCTGCTTTCCTTCCCCTCAGGGGTTTGTCGGTGACGAGGGTGTTCCTGTCGTGGGTGTACCTCTCCATCGGGGTATCTCCGTGGATCTTGGTGGCGGTGTAGTAGCCGTTCGCACCCTTGGACGGTGCCTGGATCCTGACGAGGGATTCGGCAACCGTTGCGGCCTCTTCCAGATTGACGGCGGAGTTGTACTCCCTGGTGTCGTAAGCCCTGGACGAAACCCTCTCCCCTCCTGCGTTGAGCTTGAGGGGTGTCCTTGTGAGTCCTCCCCTGGTCTGGTCCACGTGCCTGAGGTGGTGGGTGAATTCATGCACCAGCGTTTCCTCGTCCCAGTTCTTTCCCAGGATGATGACGGGGGTCTTGAGGGACGAGGTCTCCTGCATGGGGATGTAGCATCCCGCGGCTCCCCTTCCGGGGTTGCCCTCCTTGATGATGATACCGCCGTTCCTGACCGCTTTCTTGACCTCGGAGGCGTTGAAGTCCCTGGCAAGGATCTCCCTGACCCTCTTCTGGGAATCGTCGGGCATCAGAAGGACCATCTTCATACCCTGGGCCTGTGCGGATTTCGCCGCATCCTCCAGTTCCCTGGCGAATGCTCTCGCTCCCGTGTCGTCGATACCTTCGATGTCACTCTCGTTCACAGCCTGCCACCAGCCGGTCTCGATGAGCTGCTGGGGGGTGAATCCTCCGTCGGGGATCTCGTGGATCATGTCCGCCTCCTTCCCGATGTCGATGAGGATGTTCCTCTCCCTTCCGTTCCTCGATCCCCTGTTGATGTCCAGGAACCTGCCGAACAGATATTCCTGGGGGACCCTTCCAGTCTTGGGGTCCACGGGGATCTCGAACTTGTCGCCGTTCTTCGCGGTCACCCAGACTGTGGGTATCTTCTTCCTACCGGCACTTCCGCTACCCAGGGCCTCGATGTAATCGGTTCCCGGTCTAACGTAGGCGACCTTGTTGCCTTTCTTGTTGGGGGATGCCTCCCTCCTTTTCATCAGTTTGAAAAACTCCATGTTCTCACACCCTGTAGAACTGGCCTCCTCTTCCGGAGACCGCCTTTGCCACGTCGATGGTCTCGGATGTGTCCATCAGTGCGTAGCCCTGCACGCAGTCCATGCTCTGTTTCGAGCCTGAACGGTGCGCTTTCTTCATCGCTTCCGCCTTGGCCCTGGCCTGCTCCTTGGAGGAACACACTATGGCCTGCCTGTCCTTCCCTGTACGGGAATTGATCTCCATCGCAACCCACGATTTCCTCGTCTGGGTCTTGGGTAGGGGTCTCTTTTCGGAAACGATCTTCCTGTTCTCCAGGGGAACCAGTCCGTACTGGACCTGCTCCCCCTTCTCGTTGAGGACGATGACGGTACCGGTGTAACCGATCTCGGAAACCGCCGTCCTCTTGATCTCCTGGGCGTAGGCCTTCTTCAGGTCCCTGCGCTTGGAGTACTTGCTGCTGTCGATTTTGTTTGCCATTACAACCTCTCCTTTCTCGTTCAGAAGGGCAACGACAGACAATCCCAGTCCGGCGGCGGCCAGGACGAGGGATGCCATGTCCATGCGGTCCTTCCTGCGTTCTCTTTCCGTCACCATGTTACCACACCGCGTACTGTCCGATCTCCGATTCCAGAACACGCAGTTCCGTATCGGTCACCTTCACGTCGGGGAAGTCGGAGGTCTTGCGGTACAGCTCCACGATGTCCAGTCCGTCGGTCATGGGGCCGAACCATCTGTCCCCGCCGTCTGGGTAGAGGCGGGTGAAGAAGGTGCGGGAGTTCCTGTTGTAGAATATCCTGGCAGGTCCTTCGTGGGAATTGAATTCCCTCACGGCCTGTGATAATCCGGCGGGATCCTCTTCGACGGGGAAACGCTTCCTCATCTCCTACCCTTCCTGTTGCTGGACATTATGGCCCTGGAGATCGAGGTACGCTCGTAGTTGCGTTCCGCGGCCTTCACCGCGGCCCTCCCCTTCAGGGCCTTGGAACCGCTGATGACCTCCTGGTCGTGGAGATACGCCGCTCTGGACGACTGTCCGGGGATGCGGTCGTAATATCCCGATTCCACGGGATCGATGCGTGTCCTTGCCACGGTCTCGGCTACGGTCTCCCTCTCCTCCCTGCCGACGATCCTGTCCCTCTCGTCCTTGGGAAGTCTCCTGTAAGCGGGGTCGAGAACGCCGTTCCTCGTCGGGAATGTCGCTCTCCCTTCCCTCACGCGGAGATGGTGGACCGCCTCGTGGACTATGCCGTCCGGGGTGGTCCCCTCCTCAAGAACGATCTCCGGAACAGGGACGCCGTCCTGTCTCCTCAGGTAGAATCCCGTACAGTCCCTGAGATGGGGCTGGACGGAGACCATGAGGGAACGTTCGTCGGCCATCCTTTCCAGTTCTTCGGCGGTGAAGGAATCGGCCAGGATCTTCTTGATGCGGTCGCTCTCCTTCCTGTCCGAAAGTACGGCGATGCGCTTCAGGGCCTTCCTCTTCCTTCCCCTGATGGATAACGGGACGGAGTAGATGTCGGAATCCTTGGTGTCTATGCCTTCGATGTCGCATACCGACGGATCCTCCCACCACTGCTCTATCTCCTGCGGAGTGAGCTTCCGGGGGAGGATGACGGAATCGTCCGTGTTGGAATCAGAGAAGTCTCCGACCTCCTGATACCTCCTGACGATCTCCCTCTCGGGAACATAACCGTCCTTTCCGACGGGTATGCCTTTCGGTCTGCGGAATCTGCCCTTCATGTTCTCAGAGGTACATTCCGTGTTCGTACAGCCACTGGATGGCATCGGAGGCCATGGGGTGCATGGAACAGAGCCTGCGGTAGCCGATCTCGTCGTTGTTGTTGAATCCCTGGATGAGATGGCACATCTCGCTGTAGACGCTGTAGTCGAGGACGTGTTCCGGCACTCCCTTGGTGTCGAGGGCCTTGTTCACCCAGACGACCGCCTGGAGAAGCGAACATCCCGCTGCCTTGGGACTTTCAGAACTGTCCCAGGTGAGGACGCATTCGATGTCGTCGGGGATGAGCCTCATGTCCCTGAGACGGTTGACGCAGTCGTTGAGATCGTGGTACTCTCCGATGGACTCCTTGGACAGGTTCCTGCTCCTCTTGAGGAAGTCCTTGCGGTTCGTCCTGGTGAGATTCTTGTCGGTGATGTAGTTGATGAACACATCCCCGTACTCCCTGTTCTCCCCGGTGATCTTGGCGAACAGTACCGCTGCCAGGTCCTCAAGGACCACATCGGGTGCTCTGTCGAGATAGTCGCTGATGGTGAAGATGGCCCAGTTGTAGGAACGCTGCCACCTCACCTTGAAGTCCTTCAGCGGGGCGAACTCCGCTTTCACGTCCTCGTATCCGTACCTCTGTCCGACTGCCGAGAAGATCTCGGTGAGATGGCCGTCGGTCACGGTACGGTTCTTGCTGTTGTATGTGGCGATGAGAACCTCATCGCCGACGGTATTTCCTTTCCTCATGTGTGCTCACATCCTGGATCGGATCTTCCGTCGTTTCTGCGAATACACTATGGGATTATCAGAGATTTAATGGTAGGTGAGAGGTCGGGGAAAACGTGGAAAAACGGTTTGTCGGAGGGTGTCCCCTCCGACTATTGTCCAGACGTAGGTACAGACAGACAATCGATGCCCTCGCGGGCTGTGTATATATCTATCTTAGCTCCCGGATTCCCGGGCCTCCTGCGAAACCTCGCTGTCCCACCCCTTCGTCCACGTCTTGACCGTGTTCTCATGGACACCGAAGGCCTTGGCGATGGTCTCGATCGTCACCCCTGCACGGCGGAACGACTTGGCTATCTCCATCTTCTTCTCGCGTTCCTCCTTCGCCCTGTCCGGGGTCACGGGGGCATCGGTTCCCAGGGTGTCGTAGAACTCCCTGATGGCCTTTGCCATTCCGAAGCTCGATTTGCCCGAGATGTACCTGACGAACTCGTGGAACGGGAAATCCCCCACGGAGAAGTCCGCGCTGGACAGATGATCGTAGGCGTAACCGCCAATCGGCAGCGTCTCGGGGTCGTGGGTCCAGGATGATGTGGGAACGGTCATGATCTGAGGCCTCGCCCTGTACCCGGCCCTGACGAATGCGAATGAACGCGGATCCCTTTCGAGCTTCTTCCTGTTCATGTACTTGCGGGCCTCGTCGTTGTCCTTCTGCATGGTGCAGTTAACGTTCCCGGGATCGTTGTCCGCATCGAGGAAGTTCCTGAACGCGGGACCGAGGTTCCTCATCGCCGGTGAGATGAGCCAGAGGCAGAGGTTAAACTTGCGGATGATCCCGCAGAACACCTTCATGGCGCGGGCCATATCGCCCTGGCTGTTCATATCCCCGAGAAGGAAGTTCTGGGCCTCGTCGAGAAGGAGGATAATCATCGTGTTCTTTCTTCCGTAGCGTTCCAATGCGTCGGTGACAATGGGAAAGAGTTCCTTCATCTCGTGGATCATGTGGACTCCGTGCGGTGCCTCCTGTTCCATCCCGTTCTTCGTCCTTCTGACGAATATGACGTTCGTTACGAGAAGGATATGCTCGGGCATCCCCGGATAGTATCCTTCCATCATCCGCTGGCAGAACGATATGGCGGCGTGTGTCTTTCCTCCGCCTCTCATCCCGTAGGAGACGATCACCGCACCGGGTTTGAAGGTGGACTTCATGAACTCCACGGTCTTCTGATTCTGGCATATCTCAGTCAACCATATCATCCCCGTAGTCGCCGATTGTCTCTCCCGATTCCCTGTCCAGCAGTCCCGCGTCCCTCATGATGTAGTTGTACAGCTCCATGTAGACCTGGAACTTCACCGGGGTGACGTACTTTTGGGGAGGCGGGGGAAGGGGGTATCTCTTCGTCAGGCGGATGTATCTGGGATTCTCCTTGAGGGAGAAGGAGCAGTTGGCATCCAGGACTATCTCGAAGGTTCTGAGATATTCGACCCTGCAATCACCGACGGTCATCCTCCTGAGAAGGAACGAATGCCACAGGTTGAGGTCGGAGATCGTGTTCTTGTACTTCGGAAGGTAGCGTGCGTTCGCCATCTCATCCCTCCGCATAGGTTATCAGGGCATCTATGACCGCTCTGGTGTCGGCATTCATGGAGAACCAGTAATCCGCTGCGGCGGAACACAGGTCGCCGTCGGTCTCCAGCACCCTCTTCGCTTCCTCGATAGGACTTGAGAATAGACCGTCAAGACAATCCAGGAATGAAAGGTCGGGTTCTTCGGGTTCGTCTTCGGCGGAGATTTCCGGTTCCTTCGTCTTACCGAGGATCCTCCCCCTCAGTTCCGAATACTCCTCGGGACTGAGGATGTCCAGCATCGCCAGTTCGTAGTTCACGTCCTCTTCCGCATACCCTATCGGGCCGTCCCCGTGGACGTAGTCGAAGGTGATCGGCTCCATGTCGAATTGGGCGGTGGCGGCGGTCCACTCCGCTTCGGTGATTCCGCGACCTTCCATCCCCTTGATGTAGTGCTCAATGCCCTTCATCCTGGCCCAGGCTATGTTCTGCTTCCTGTATTCCTTCACCTTGCCGATGGCGGCCTCGCATTTGGTGAGGGAACGGAGAGTGAAGAGGTCCTTCAGGTGCTCGACCTCGTTCACCGGCGGGGAACGGGCGTTGATGAGGTACGGGTTGTGCAGCATCACATAGTACGACCATTCCCTATCGACTATCTGGCTCTCCAGCGAATCGGCCTTGTTGCGAAGGTACTCCTCGATCTCGTCCCATATCCACAGGGCATTCTTTATCCAGGAGTAGGCGGGGCCGTATATTATCGCTTCAGATGTGTTCTCGTCCTGGAGGGTGACGGGTCCGTTCTCGGTCTGGGGGAACATGAATTCCTCGTTCATTCGTCTCCCTCCTTGGGCTTGCGCTTCTTGGGGGGAGGCTGTGCGGTCCTCCTAACGGTACCTACCGCCTCGATCCCGTCCCGGGGTTCGAGACGTTCGGCCACCCTGGTGATTATCTCGGCACCGGGGGTCCTGTCTCCGATCATCTCGGTGAACAGGTCTCCGCTCCTTCCGATGAACTGACTGCGTGCGCCTATCTTCGCATCCAGGATCTCGGCTTCCTTCCTCGTGTTCTCTTTCACCATGTAGTCGTAGTTGTACCCGGTAGCGAGCCACCTCTGGGTACTGTCGATGCACGGGGGCGCGGGCGTGTACGAGTACGAGCGTACCTTGAACGTCAGGAACCACTTCTTGACGTATGCCTCCTCGATCTTCTCCTCGACCACGTCTATGGGACTGAGTTCTACCTTTGGGAACAGGACCTTCTGCACGCTGAGATACCTCTCCCTCTGGATGCTCCTCACGTCCAGGCGTAGCGGCGAACGGATTCCGAGGAACACGGACTTGATGATCTCCTTGAAGGACTGTTCCTGGAGGCACATCCTTCCGTCGCGGTCCTCGTACCATACAACTGGTTTGACCTCCTGCGCCCCGGCGGGGAACCGTTCGGAGATGATGGTGTGTACATTCACGTAGACCAATCCCAGATCGCCTCTGATGTAGGCGAGGGAGTAACAGGAAAGGAACGCTATGGCGAACGCCGCATACCATACGCTGAGTTCGATGAAGGGGTGTCCTGACAGGTAACCGATGACCGGGGACAGGACTATGAGCACGAACACGAGGGTGAGGGGGTCCTTGTACGGCAGTATGACGTGAACCCTGTCCCTTACCCTCGTCCCCAGCTCGAACGCTCCCAGCGAAACGAACGCCAGGAGCACAGGCAGAATTGCTTCGAGCATCGGGGTCACTTCCTGGACCAGAACCTCTTCTTCGGCTTCGGTCCCCCGTCCCCGGGATCGGCTTCATCCTCGGATTCGGAGTCGTCGGATTGCTCCGTGTCATCGTCGGTGCCGGAACCGTCCTCTGCCGCTCCGTCCTCGGATTCATCGGATGCTGGGTCATCGTCGGTATCGGTTTCGGCATCCGTGTCTTCGGTATCGGTTTCGGTCTCGTCTCCCACCTCGTCTTCGGCACCGTCCTCTTCTTCGGAGTCTTCCCTGGATTCGTCTTCGGGTCCCTCTTCGGGAACGTACACGAACGGGTTGGCTACCTGCGGCCTCCTGGGCCTGCGGGCGGTGTTCCCGATCCTCAGTCCGCTGATCGAGATGTTGTAATCGTCAGCCCTCGCCCTGTCCTCCTTGATATTGTTCGCCACGTAAGCAAGCGCTTGAAGGTCGTCCGGATTGCCTCCGTTGTTCTGGATGAACTCAACGGTATCCGCTATGAGGGATTCCGTCTCGTTGGCGTTACCGGAGACGATGACTGCGAGCCTGAGTGTTTCGTCGACGAGGGCCTGCCTCTCCTCTGCGGATCCGCGGCATTCTGTGAGTTGTCTGCACCTGTCCTCGAATAATCTCTGGGAGACGGTGTAGTGAAGATACGCGTTGTTGAATTCGTCGAGGACTGTCATCCGACCATCCCCAGGACGTAGAGCTTCGCGGTGATCTCCGCCATGCGGTAGCCCGCCCGAAGGATGTTCCTGCACGATTCCTCAAGTTCCTCCAAGAGTATGGAGGGTTCAGAGTCGGAGAACCATCCCCTGTTGATTGCGTTCAGTTCGTTAAGCGCCTGCTTGTACCGTCCTGCGTTGGTGTGGACGATGCAGCAGCAGTCGGTCCCGTTCCTGAATGGATCGGAATCGATTGCGAGCATCCCGAGGATGCTCCCGTCGCATGCTGTTGGTTCCATCTTTCGACACTCCGTTCGAGATGGATCCTCCCGGTGTTTCTGCGTGGGAATTATCGGAGTGGACGGGATTTAATGGTAGGGGAGAGGTCGGTGCGTATACGTTTTATCGGTTCCCTTTTCCGATTCCATAACGAATACACCATCGTTGATTTCAAAAAATGATGAGGGGTAGATTCCCCTCAGAAAACGTTTATTCGATGGGAATGAAGTAGTTGTATACTTTTTCCATTCCCTCAGGCCAGACACCTACCGTGTAGGAAGTATTGGTAGTCTCACAATAGTAATACTGCTTTTCGTTGTACTCTATGTAAGTGCCGGTGGAACCTTCGATTCCTGCAACCCCGACACCCATATGGCCGGGGAGGATGACCAACGCGACATCATATCCCATCGCCTTCATGATCGAGGCGAAAAGGATGGATTTGTCCTCACAGTCACCGCACTTGTCATACAGGGTTTCGTATGGATACTTCCAATATTCGTCCATACTCTTGCCCTGAGCATCAGTCACGTAGGGAATCGCTTCCTGGACGAACTGGAGCACGTAGTTTGCTTTTCTTATCTCGGTAAGCCCGCTTGCGCGCTCGTTTAGATAATCCTTGACTCCGACGATGACAGAATCGTTCGATCTGACGAAGGAACTGGTCGTTGCATCATTGACATAATGCCTGCTATCCGTATTCAGATGCTTGAAGTAAACGTAGTCGGACAGATATCCTGTCCATTGCATGTTACCGGAGAGGCTGGAAAGGATGCCGTAACTGTAAGTCCAGGTATAGGTGTTGACGAACGATATTCCCGTGGATAAATCACGGGTATCCATCACAAGCTGTTCTACCTTGGTACCTACCATCTTCACGGTGTAGCTCTTGTTATCCGGCAAGGTAACGATTGCTGGATTGGTGTTCGGTGCTGCCACGGTGAGTCCAGTCTGGTCATCGGTTACTGTCCATGTAACACCGGTAGTATCAGGTTCGTACAGAGCATATTGGCCTGTCGGCAGGGCAAAGAGTACCATCGATTCACTGGCATCAAACTCCCATTGCAGCCCCGTGTGCAGTACCGCATCGAAGGTTCCGATGGCATATCCTCTGAATTCTACGCCTTGCTCCACCGCAGCGGATAGGACTACATGCTCACCCAAAGCGTAGGTGCCTGATCCGCTGACTGTTACTCCGGTACCAGTATAAACCTGGATTGTGACGGTTTCCTCTATCTCGACCTGCTCATACGATACCAAAGCTGCAGTCAGATCTCCACTGACCGCTTTGTATGTGATCCCATCTTTTCCGACCCAGATAGTATCTGTTCCGTCTTCCAGAAGGACATATGTTTCAACACTGCCTAGTGCCGTACTGATTGTTTCGGTTCTAAGATACTCGAATACGGAGGACTGTTCTCCGGAGGGCCAGCTGGACTCATAAGATGCCGAAAGGACATATCCCAGATTGATAGGGACCTGGATTACTGTCGATACAGAGCCAAGGTATCCGTTTTCCCCGTATTTGGCATATAACATCCCCATGATGCCATTCATGGATACTCCCTCGTAGACTGTCGTGAAATTGTATCTCATCTCGTAACCTTCGAGCGTGTTCCATTTGGCATAAAGGGTCATGTTACTTCCGGGGGAGATAGTCGTGACCTTGGTCCCTGTATCGAAGGTCGAGGTAGTATACCAGCCGACGAAAGATCTTGATACCCAGATGGGATCGTTCAGAACGATAGTGTCTTCCACTGTTCCAGTTGCAGGATTGTTGTTCAGTGTCGGAATCACATCCACGTAGGTGATGTTGTTCGTGAGAAGTGTCCATTTTGCGTAAAGCGTGGTGCTCTGCGAGGGAGACAGAGATGTTATCTGGCTGCCGCTATCGAATCCGGGAGTGGTGAACCAGCCGTTGAAGGTGTAACCGAAACATTCAGCGTCAGTAAGATTGATCGTCTCCTTGACATTTCCGTATGCTGGGTTGGTATTGGTGACGTTATCATTATTGAGCACATATGTGATCGGATACTGGACGGTAACCCACTTCGCATAAAGGGTCGTATCAGCCGCAGGAGTCAGGGTGGTGACCTTGCTTTCAGATACGAATGTGCTTGTAGTGAACCATCCGGAGAAGGTCAATCCGGTCCTCTGAAGATCGGTCAGAACGATTGCATCCTCGACAGTTCCAGATGCAGGATTTGTGTTTGTAACGCCCTCTTCATTGAGGACGTATGTGACGGTGTATGTAACTGGAGACCACTTAGCGTAAACTGTGGCGTTTCCATCCGCCTTATTCAAAGCAGTGACCTTGTTCTGGAAGGTACTTTCTTTATACCATCCGTCAAAGGTATAGTGGTCCCGTGCAGGATCTTTCAGTTCAATCACATCGGCGATGAAATGATCGGCATTTGTGGAGTCGTTGGTACCCCCGTTCAAGACGTAGCTGACAGAGACAGTCTCATCCTTCTCTCCGCTGTCCATGAAAGTGAACGCTGCCGCTCCACCGCCGACTGCAACAACTGCAATTATAGCCACAGCCATAATTTTGGGATCCATACGAACGCAAATTGGTTGCGTCAATAAGTAGTTTAGCAGGTTATTTTTTGCTGGACGACTCCTGAACCAGCACTCACCTGCGGCGAATCATGATTATCGCACCGATTATACAGAATACCGCTGCTATCGCTCCGATAGCGGCGAACATTATCATGTTGCTATCTTCGGCCGGGGGTGCTTCAAAAACCACTGCATATGTGGACAGATGATTCGTTTCGAACGTGGCCTGGCCGTCTGCATATGTGCATGGAATCTTCTCGGCAACGCTGTCTCCCGAAATATACCAAACAGAGAGGTGATTACCGTCCTCTCCAGATTGTAGCATGTAGGGAACGGTTATAGTAAGCTTTCCGTCGCCGAAAGCGGTATTGCTTCCGAACGAGACTTCGAACACCATGCCGTTTCCGACAAGTTCCTTCACTGCGGGAGACAGTTCTTCAGCAGACTTCTTTACCATTGTCAAATTGGCATCGGTGGCCGAAAGTGACTTCAAGGCAGCATTGTCGAACACGATCTTTCCCTCCCCCATTGAGACGGATAGCTCCCTCGACGAATCGCTGGTGGCCTGTGTTTTCATATCGGAAATGAGGTCGGATGTAAACTCCGCAGAGGTCCCAGGTACATTTACACGGTACTCGTTTCCATTCTGTTCGACTTTGAGGGTTTTGCCGAAAACTGCGGTAAACGTTACCGATTCGGTTATCCTCATGTTATCGGCATATCCGTTCCATCCCTCGAAGGAGTATTCATAAGCCCCGTCGGAGGATTTGGTCGGGTCGGCGGGAGTCATAACTAGATCATTGTAGTGCCCGACTATCGAAGCGTAGGCGATTCCATCGACGAGGAAAGTCATCGTATAGTCGATGTATATCGGTGTGAACACCGCATTGTAAGTCACGCTTTCCGTTACGGTAACATTGGTCGCATATCCGTCCCATCCATCGAACCTGTAATCGTAGGTATTATCCGAAACCTTCGAGGGATTCACGGCAGGCGCGATTATCGCATTCCCGTAATGTAGCACGTGGGTGGAATAGGTCGAACCTTCGGAGACGAATTTCACAGTATACTCTATGAAAACAGTGTCGAATGTGGCGGTAAAGGTATGATTGCCAGATACTCTCATGTTTTCAGTATAGCCTTCCCAACCGGTGAATGAATAGTCATAGGTATTGTCAGAAGGTTTGGAAGGGTCTGACGGTTTCACGATCTGATCGTAGAAGTGGAGGGTAGTCCTGTAGTACTCGGTACCGTTGGAATTGAAAATGACAGTGTAGTTCCTCAGAGACTGATTGAACGCTGCCGTGAACTGCATGTTGCCGTTTACGGTCATGTTCTCCGAATAGCCTACCCACCCGCTGAATGAGTAGTCGTAATAGTTGTCGCTTTCCTTAACGGGATCGCTTGCTGGAAGGTGGACTACGTTCCCATACTTCTCTGAGTATGAATGGAATGTCTGATTGTCTGAGATGAAAGTCACGGAATAAGATACTGGTTCCCATTTTGCATAGACAGTCTGGAATCCCTGCGGGACGGTGGTGAACTGGTACGGCGTCCCCAAGCCCGAATCCGCGAACCATCCAGCGAAGATGTAATGCTCTCTGGTCGGCGTAGCAGGTGCGGAAACTGCAGTGCCCGGTAGATCGATGCAAGTATCGATCTCAGAACCGCCGTTCGTTTCGAAAGTGATGGATCCGCACCGCGTGAACCCCTCTCCGGATGCTTTGAAATGATTGCCGCCGACAGCAGATAACTGCAATTCGGTCGTTCCATCGAAATCATAAAATGAACGCGGGAAAGCAGTGTTTTGAATCTCCGTCTCGGAATTCGCGATATGCAGCGCGGTCAACGAATTACAATCGCCGAATGCCATGTACTCGATCTTGGTCACAGCCTCTGGGACAATCAAGTTCGTAACGTTTTTGCCATGGAAGGCATAACTTTTTACGATATACTCGGACGAATTAAGAGCTGCAGGCAATTCAAGAGAACTAACGGGTCCGTCCTGTGCCAGAAGATAGTATTTACCGCCGTTTGTCCCATAGTAGAAACCGTCGTCTGTCTTCGTCACAGTTGCATCCTGTGCTGAGGACACGATGTTCATGGCATGACTGAGTCCGTAATCTGGCGATCCGCTGCCGAGATACACATTACTGAGGTTGATGACCTCGAATAGATTGTAAGAATAGTTAAAGGCAGATGATCCGATGGATGAGACTGAACTCCCGATTGTCAGGGACACCATCGAATTCCACATGGAAAATGCCTGCTGGCCGATTGATGAAACGGTATTTGGAATTACCAATGTGCGAACATGAGAACAGCCAATAAACTCATTGTCCCCGATTGAGGTGATTCCCGGACTGAGGTTAAACTCAGTCAGGGTTTCACGGCTGAGATACCAAGGGGTTTCCATATATCTGGATTGAATGTACGACAGTCCGGTACCGTTACCTGGTGTGAGAGTTATACGTTCAATGCCCTCGCACCCCGAAAATACAGGCTGCTGTTCATAGTGGACGCTCAGACTGATAGGCATGGTCAATTCTTTGATTCCGTTACACGCAACGAATGCAGATTGGCCGATTGATGTGACGGAATCGGGAATCGTTACGGAAGTAAGATTCGTACAGGCATAGAATGCATAGCTACCAACCGATGTAACCCCGCTTTCGATTGTTACCGATCTTATCGAGGACTTTACGCCATTCCAAGGGACCGTGCCCGAATTGGCCCAATTTGTCATTGCTCCCTGTCCAGATATTACCAAATCGCCCCGGTCGTTAAGTTCCCAGGTGACGTTGGTTCCACAACTTCCATTATCCACAACCGTGGCATCGGAATGATCTGATGCTACTACCATCCCGCAAATTATGACGAGCATAGCTACAACACAAATACCTGTCATAGTGGGTAAGCTGAGACCATGCACGTTGTGAATGTCGGTTCTGGACCCATTCAGCATAAACTCCAAATCGAGCAGACCCAATAATAACCTTGTCGCGTGTTGGACCTATAACGAAGTGTGTGGAATTCATTTAATCTGAGAAAGTGACACAAACTTCAATTCCGGCACATCCTTCCTCCACTTCTTTATCTGGCTGAAATCCCCGCTCTCGAACATCTCGATGACTTCCTCCGGGATCCGTCTCACGGGGTACGGCTCACCGTTCCTGTAACAGTAGTCCCTCAGGGTCTCCCCTTCGTAGTACAGGAAACATCCGCCCTGATATAACTCCCCGTCCGTGTCCCATCTGTCGATGTAGATGTTGCCTATCGGCTCCTTCCCGTCCAGGAACAGGTTCTCGTACGGCTCGCCCTCGTCCAGGATGTCTTCGGGATCGAACTCCGGATCACCGATGTAACCGAATGTCCCGTCGTCGAAGAGGAAGCATCCGTGGGGCGAATACCCGCTTCTGAACACGTAGTCGGCAGGATCCTCCTTCTTCTTCCGCCTGAATATCGAGAACATCAGAACACCCACAGTTTCGGATATTTCTTCGTGTACTTCGTAATCGTGACCCTGTCGTCGGTCTCGAACGCTTCCCTCAGCTCGTAGGGATCGTCCACGTCCACGTACTCGCAGTCATCGACCCCGAAGTTCTCGTTGATGAAGTCCCGGATGTTCCTTCCGTCGTACGCAACAATCCCGCCGTCCATATCGAAACCTGTCTGCTGCGGCAGTATGACGGAATAGTCGAGATAGCATTCGTACTTCCCCTGCAATTCCGGTTCCAGCGGTTCCTCCGATCTCTGGACGAACGCCAGGAATCCCCCGCTGAGGACGTACCATCCTTCCCTGAAATCCTGCCTTGTTTTCGGCTGTGCTTTCGGACGGGGTTTCGTCTTGGGTTTTGTCTCCCTTTTCTTCGCCTGGGTCTTGTTCTCCTGCGGTCTCTCGGACACCGGGATCCATCTCGTGTAGACCCTTGCCTGATGACCCTCCCTGCGGAGCTTCTTCATCTCCCTTTTCGCCTTGCCCTCATCGGAGAAGGATGCCAATACATTACCGGCAACCCTCACCTCGTAGACAATCACGGTATCTTTCATCTCCTCACCTCGCGTACCCTGTACTTCACGAACGGTTCCCCGTTCTTCTGGTCGAAGTAGTACTGGTCCTCCATGCACTCCTCGGCCTCTTCCTCGGTATCGAAATCCGCGATCTTCCTCCAGCGGAAACCCGTGTGGTATTCCACACGGTAGGCCCTGCCCTTCCTGGATTGGGACGTTACGCTGCCGATCTTCCCCATGTCGAACCGATAAAGGGGATATGAGCAGTACCCAGAGCGGCCCCAATACCCTGTGAACTCCCCCAGGCCGTTCCTCTCCACGAAATCCTCCGCGGACGGCAGGTTGTTGGTGTCCAGGAACGCACATCCCTCGGGACATCTCTCCCCGGAAAGGTTCACGGTCAGGTCTGCGAAATCGTATCCTTCCTCGTCAATCAGGATAATCGCCAGCCTGTCGTTGTTCTGATACTCGCCCACGAACAGGGAGACATCGTACATCTCCCCGTCGTACTCCACTTGGTACATCATTTCCCCTCCCTGTCGTCGAACCCGTAATCGAGTTCCCTGTCGGTCACGTCGTACCAGTCGCTGTCATTCTCACTCTCTTTGTTTGAGTTATGTTTCATGTTCTCCCTCTTGTTTTGTTTTTTATCGTGTTTGCTCATCCCCTCACCCATCCGAAATCGGTGCCGAACATCCACCTGACGTACTCGTAGGCGTGTCTTCTGAGGTATTCCGCAGGGCCGTCGGCCATGAGGGAATGCCACTCGATCAGGTGCGTGACCTCCCAGACCACGGCGGTCAGAACCACAACCAGGACCAGGATGCCCAGGGCCTGTTCCATCCACCAGTTCATACGACCCCTCCGTTGAGTTCTATCAGGACCACACCGACGACGGTGAGGACCATCAGCGAGGCGAATATGCCCCCGGAGATCACCAGCAGGGTGCCTATCGCTTTCTGAATGAACGGATGAAACATCACATCCCCCCGAACATCCTGATGAGGGCGGCGATGCAGTACACCGCACCCACGGCGGCCAGTCCCTTGACCATGATGCTCACAGGACCGCCCCCAGCCAGTACACGCAGTACGCACACGCGCATACGAACAGGGCGGACACGCACCCGCAGGCGAGGACATCGCGGACCCTCATCAGGCGTACCTCCTGTGGAGAAGCTTCAGCTTCTCGGCGAGGATCTTCCCTTCATCGGTCGCGTCCCCTTCGGGCAGAAGGTACTCCAGATACGGTTCGGGATCGAGGATGCAGTCGGCGAATCCCTCGAATCCCACTTCGGACAGAGAACACTCGTTGCCGTGCTCGTTCCATCTGACGTAATCCCAGTAGTCGGAGAACCACTTCAGGCAGGCGGGGTCTTTAGCCATCCTCACCAGTCTCGGATCGGGCCTGCCGTTCCTTTCGTCCAGATACAGGGAGCGGAGGATGTCCACGGCCTGGGGCGAGGGTTTCCTGTCCGCTTCCGCGAACATCCTCTCCCGGTAGTCGTACCAGTCCTCCTCCTCGGGCGGGAATACCTTCTCTTCGGGGAACGTTCCCAGGAACAGGTGGCGCTTCCCGTCGCAGGCGAACGCCAGCCACATCCCGTACCCGTCGGGGCAGACGAATCCCCTCTCGTAGGAATCCTTCCAGAGCAGGGTGTTCCTCAGGTCCTCCCCGCGTCCGTAGGCTATGTCGATGTAGTCCTCGTAGACCGCTTCGGGGATGAATCCGGGCCTGTACTCCTTCCCGCGGTGGATCATGGCTTCACCTTCCTGGATTTCGATGCGGGTTTCCTCTGGATCTTCTCCACGGTTATCTCTTCGAGATAATCGTCGGACGGGGCATCGCCGCGTTCCCACTCGCGCATATACTGCCTGTCGGCGATCTCCAGGGCCTCATCCTCGGAATCTGCGGATACGGTATACTTGGACGGACTCCAGTGGTAGGTGACTACGTATTTCGCCATCGTCACTCCCTCCAGAAGATCATGCGGTCGCCTCCAGGTGATGCACGCCCTGTTCGTCGATGCGGCAGCAGGGCTTCCCCTTCTTCGTCCACTCGTAGCCGGTCCAGACCATGAGGGGGTGGAGGAAACCGCTGGCGCGGTATCTCCTGAGCAGGTTCTTGCCCGCCTTCTCCATCTCCTTCTCGGTCCCGCAGAATTGCACAGGATAGTCGCCGTCGGGGGAATCGCAGAACACCCAAGTGTTCGACTCCACTCAATCCCTCCCGTACTGGCGGCACATGAACACCTCGTCCTTGACCTTGTACTTCCCGGGTTCTACCAGGATGTCCCTCTCGACACCGAGGCCGAAGGGCGGGAACCTTACCTCCTGGAGCTGTTTCAGGGTGACGTATCCCCACTCCCAGAGCAGTTTGCCGGGGGCGAAGTCGTCGGGGAGACCGAGCGTGCAGAATCCGAAGAACATCCAGTCGCCGTCGGGCCTGGGTTCCCCCTCGGTTATCAGCCATGTCGCCGCGCTTCCTCCGAAGTATTTCACGACGATCTTGGCATCCCCGCCCTTCCCGTCCTGGGAGTATAAGGGGTATTTCTTGAACGCTTTCTCGATCTGTGCTGTCATCAGTTGCATTGTCATTTCCTCCTTTTGAGTTTTAAAGGGTTTTTAGAAATCAGTTTGGCAGAAGGGGATTGGAGCCTCTTCAGATCGGAGATTATGGAATCCATCTCGGCCTTGAGTTCGGGCAGTCCGTCCATGTCGTCGTCGTAGATGTCGTGGATGAGCTGGTTGAAGTTCCCGGACCTCATCTCCGAGTAGGCGTAGTCCGCCGCCCTCTGTATGGCATCGTCCAGCGTCTCCCAGGTCTCCATGGCATCGCGGAAACCGTAGGGGTCGTAGTCCTCCCAGAAGTAGGCTATGCGGTAGGACAGGTCGCGCATCCTCCTGTCGCGTTTCCGCTCCAGGAAGTCCATCAGCATCTCACCCCGTACACCTTGGCCTTGAGTCCGGTTCTCTTGAGTTCACGCTTCAGGGCCTCGGCTTTCGCCTGTGACGAGAAGCTTCCACGGACCGCTCCGTCCACCCTGACCTCGTAGATCAGACTGCCCTTCTTCCTCTCCGCGGCGGGAGCGGGTTTGGGTGCCTGTTTCTTGGGTTCGGGTTTCTTCGGCTGCGGTTTGGGAACGGGCTTCGGAGCGGTCTTCGGTGCCGGTTTCGGAGGAGCCTGAGTCTTCTTTACGGGATAGCCTTTCGCCATCTCCCTCAGCCTCTTCTCGACCAGCTTGTATTCCCCGTAGGTGATGCCGAACCTCTCCCATCCGCTCCAGTGTTCGGAGTAGACGGAAAGGTAGCAGTGACGGAATATCGAGAGCAGTTCGGCACCCTCATCCGGATCTCCGAACATCCTCTCCATGTCGGCGGCGGTCATGTGTGGAATCTTCCTGCCGTCGTAGGGCTGGTAGTACCACTGACCGGCTTTCTCCATCCCCGTCTCCAGCATCTCCAACAGCACGCAGAAGTCGTGCATCGAGCCGTAGATCATGTCTGCCACGGACGGTTTCGGATCGGGCTTCGGAACAGACTTCGGCTTGGGTTTCGGAGGCTCCGTCGGACCGTAATCGTCGATGGTCGGCTGTCTCTTGGGAACAGGTTTCTCCTCAGGCACCTTGCCTCCCTTGGGGATGGGGAACACGAACCTCTTGTCGTCTGGACGTTCCTGTATGCGGTATGCGTAGGAGATCGGTTTGCCGAGGTCCGTTCCCGAGATTATCAGGGAACCGTTCTCGATACGGACATCCTTGACATCCCCTATCAGGACGCACCCGGAACCGCCCTGGCCCCTGCCGTCGTTGTAGTCGTCGTTGTAGGACAGGGTGACCTTCCCCTCGTAGATCCCGCCACCGTAGGACAGGGCGCGGATTATCACGTTGCCCTTGTAGGCGTTCTCGGTGTCCACCAGCTTCCCGTTGTCGATGATCGAGAACGGATAGCCGAAGACGTTGGTCTGCATATCCACTCTGGGTTTCCCGCCCTTGTTGAAGTACCTGACCGCACCCTCCGCCCTCTTCCTGAGGACCTTCATGTCGGCCTCTCCGTCGTAACGGTAGGAACCCCACTCGGACTTGGAGATGATTGGGTCATCGTCCAGGTCGCGGTAGTACTCGATTCCGCATATCCCGCACCTCATCACGGCATCGGGACCCCATTTCCCCAGATACTGCTGGGAACGGGTGTCGCCGCATATCGGACAGTACCTCATGTCAGCGCCTCCTGAAGATGCCCGTGATCCTGTCGAGGATGGGGTGCGGGCGTGTGCGGTTGAAGGACTGCTGGGGTGGGTTGCCCGTAAGGTACGAACCTTTGGTGCAGAACACCTTCCTCTTGCCGGTATACGGATTCTCGCGGATCGTCTTGGAGTAGTATGCTCCGCATTTTCCGCATTGGATGTGGTTGATCGCCACGAACTCGTCCCGGAGGTCGTATGTCTGGACGGTGTACTCCTCGGCTATCTTCCTGGAGTTGCAGTAGGGACAGGCCATCAGTCGTCCCTCCTGATACATTCGATGATAACCCTGTCGCCGGGGTATGCGTCTCTGACGTAGCCTATCCTGGACAGGTCCTGGCAGTACTTCTTGAACTGGTCGTTCTGTTTCTTATCGTCCAGGTCGTAGTAGATGGGTTCGTCGTCATCGAGGGAATCGGTGACCTTCATCAGCAGGACCATGTCAGCGCCTCCTGAGACGGGCCAGCAGGCCCTTCCTCTTCCTGTTCTCCGACACGGCATCCAGGTCCACTGGTTCGCCGTACACGTCGTAATGGACCACCCTGGCGAATCCGAAGTAATAGCTTCCCCCGATCTCGGGAGCGGAGTCCTCGGTCACCGACTCGTAGATGTACTTGTCGTCGTCCAGATCCTCCAGGAAAGCCATTATCGCATCGTAGTCCTCGTTGTCCGAGTACCTGTCGAAGTGGTTCCTGTCCTCCCAGACCGCCGAAACGGATCCATCGTTGCCCTGGGAGACCGTATCGGGCTGGTCGTCCAGCTTCTTGAGGAAACGGAGGAAGTGCATACCCTCTTCCGGGGCGACGGTCACTCCGAGCGAAGTGTAGCAGCTCATAATCCCCCTCCGAAGTCGCCGCGATCCGTGATGGCGTTCGCCATTATGCGGATGTCCTCCCTGTCGATCTTCAGTCCGAGACTATCGCGGAAGTGGGTCAGGTACGATTCCATCGCGCCATGCACTCCGAAGAATGCGAGGTAGTTGGGGTCGTATACCGCTCTCACTTCCGCGATCAGGGACTGTGCCGTGTACCTCTCTGAAAGGTACTGACCCAGACTCCTGATGTCCTCCATCTCCGAGCCGTTGGGTGTCCTGTTGGGGGACATCACCGGCTCCTCTCTGTCCGTGCATCCGCGTCTGCAACTCTGGCAGTCGCCTCCGCACCTCTTTCTAAGTTTCATCTTCTCGCCTCTTTTCAAATCGTTTAGCTCCTGCGGTACTGGTCGTTCCCGCAGCGGAAGATCGCGTGGATGCGGTCGAGACCGTCGTGGTCGTGGACCCTCATCCTGACCTCCCTCTTCTTCTGCCTGGACAGTTCCCTGCCCAGTTCCTCGATTTCAGCTACGCTTCCCTGATACTCCGCGAAGGTCACGCGGAGACCGTTGTCGTAGGTGAACGTGTACCATCTGCCGGCGTTCTTGGCCGCCTTGTCGTTCCTGTATTCGATTATCATTCCGTACCCCCTATCCAGATTGTCGCTAACGCGGCCAGAAGCCAGCCGAAACCCCGGCGGTAATGGCAGGTCTTGATCGCCACCACCGCACCGATTATTTCGCCCGTGAGGACGATGGTCAGCCAGTTGGACTTCGCCCATTCCACGTACGGGGAGACCGTCTCTGCGACGGTTTCGCACCACTCCGCGGCACGCTCGAAGAACACGGGAATCTCGGCAAGGTCGGTCATCTGCTCGGCCTCCCGGTGAATTTCGGGAAAGTGTCCTTCCCCACCCACAAAACGTTGATGACCGCCTCCCTGGGAACGTGCATCTCCCCGACCGTCCAGTCGGGTTCCAGTATGTACTTCCCGACGACCATCATCAGCTCGTCCTCCGGGATCCGCGTGAACTCCGAAACCCTCTCGATAAGGTCCTGGACGGTGTCGCTCTCGCATACCAGCGTGCGGATAGTACCCTTGTTCCAAAGGAATTTCAGCGTGATGGTCCATTCGAACAGGTCTGTCGGGGCCTTCATAGCCTCACCATCCTGGAGATCCATCCCCAAACGGGGTCGGCGAAGAACACACCGAACACGATCAGACCGATACCCGCGATTGCGACTACCGGACTCCTCCTCACGAATCCGAGGACCGCGAGGATCGCACCTGCCACGATGCAGACCGCCTTGAGGATGTTCTTCCCCACGGAATCCGCATCTGGGTCATCGGTTAGGTTGGCCTTTCCCGGTGCGATGTAGTCGACCTTGGTGACCTTGAAGTCCACCTTCGGTTCGCTGTGCATACCAGTACCGTCGCACACTCCGAGCTGAGTGATCTGGAAGGTGTAGCCCTCCTCCACGAACAGGGTCTCATAACCGTCCGTCCTCATGGCATCGGAGTACCACGACGACAGTTCCCTGCCGTCGGTCCAGATTGCCACGAGGGTGTTCTGGTCCACGGTGTAGTCGATACCCCTTTCCAGCGTCACGGATTCGGACTGGAAGAAGGGGGTGAATATCACGTCGCCGTACACGGTGTTGCCGTACTCGTCGAGGATGGAACCTCTCACGAACGGAGCGTCCATCCCTTCCCCGTACAGTCCTATCTGGAGGTCCTTGATGTCGTCGTTGGCATCATAGTAGGTCGCCAGCTGCTGCATGGCGGAAAGGGTAAGGATCTCGTTCATCCCCTCCGACAGGACCACGGAATCGTAGACGTTGCTCGCCATGAGGGTCGTCACGCCGTAGTCCTTGGCATCCGCACGGTCGTAGATGCTCCATACCGCCGAAGCGGAGTTGTTGGCCGATACCGATGTCCAGTAGAGCTTGTCGAGAAGCGTCTGGTAGGCTTTCAGCATCGGAGTAAGGTCCACCTTGTCGGGTGCCTGCTCCCCAGAGGGGATGTCGCCCGGGACCACGAGGAACGAGATTGTTCCGTAGGTGCCGTTGCACAAGACGTTCCCGTTGTCGAGGTACGCCAGCGAAACGTTTCCGTCGGAACGCATCGCCATGCCCGCTTTCAGGGGAACGGACGAGGATCCCATCACTGCGGAGAGGGTGTCGCCGCCGATGACCGCATCCGATACGGTGTAGATCCCCGCCTCGAAGGGTTTGTTCCCGACGGTCGAACTGATTCCGGAAAGGTAATTCTTTCCCGTCTCAAGAACGTAGGTGAGACCTCCTTCCGAAGTCACCGATGTCCTCGCACCGAAGTTGTAGACGTAGGACGGCTCGTAATCCTCGGAGGTCACGATGTAGTCCTCCCCGACGGTGCCGATGTAGACCTTTCCCGAAGCGCCGTGGGCGTTGGCGACGGAGATCAGGTCCGCACCGAGGTCCGTGGAACTGGAGAGCATCCTGGTGTTGTCGAAGACGAATCCTGCTTCCATGCTGCCGGAGTAGGTGTCCTTGCCGTCCCATGATGCGATCTTGTCCGATACTTCTTCCAGGAAACTGTCGATCTGCGCCACGGCGTTGGCGGTCATGGTGGCGTTGTTCTCGTATGCGCGTGCGCCAAGGAGGACGGCGTTCCCGTTGTATTCCTTCCCGGACTTCCATTCAGAGTAAGCTTCCAGTTCCGCCTGGCGTACCCAATGCTCCTTGGTCATTCCCCAGAGCTGCGCATAGTTGGAATTGGCGTTGGCCGTGAACACGGAGGCCACGGACATGACATCCGTGATGTTGTTCGCCGCGGACAGCCTGAGATACGGACGGACATCCGTGTCGTCGGAGTCGAAGTAGTCGTTGAGGAACCATCCCGCGACACCGCCTGCGGATCCCGCCACGATGATCGCTATGATGAGCGGAGGGAACTCGTCGGGCTGTTCCCTCTCGTCGGTGACGAAGAATCCGGCACACGAGGCGCAGAGGATCGTCAGGACGGCGGCGACCGAGAAGACCTTCCCGTTCATAGGAACATCCTCCCGACCACGAACAGGGCCAGTATGCCCACGATACCGCCCGCAATCCAGTACACGGAATCGAACTCGATGCCGTGTTCCTCTTCCTCAGTGGATGATGCCTTGTCCGATACGGTGTAGTGGCAGACGGCGGTGTGTGAACCGCCCTCGGTGGAGACTGTCACGGTCACAGAACCGCTGGTGTTGTTGGCAACAGTGTGTCCCGGGATCGTGGCCGAATCGTAGGTCTTGGAGAAACCGTCGGAGAACTGTACCTTGGTGGATGAGCTGGTGCAGTCCAGCACGACCTTCACCGACGTGCCGTCGATGTCCAGATGGAATATCGGCAGGTACTTGGCGGTCAGGGTCAGGTTGGATGTGACGGGTGCTGAAAAGTCCCACTTCTCGGTCAGGTTGAACCATCCCAGGAACGCCCTTCCCTCGACCGCGGGGGCAGAGATCATCGTCACCGCGTTGCCCGAGGGGACCTGGACGGAACGAAGCGTACCTGAATCGGCCACGAACGTTACCGTTACGGATGTGCCGTCGCCTCCGATCACCCTCTGCTCCCACACGGCGAACAGGGTCAGTGTCCTGGTGCTCTGCCCGGCAGCGAGGGTCATGTCAATCCTTTCGCCGGGGGAATACACCGCTGAACCGTAGGAGGTCTCGGACCATCCCAGGAACCTGTAATCGTCCCTCTGGGGTACCGCCGACGGCACGTAGAAGGTCGCGGAGGCCTCGGAGGTAATCCTGTATGCCTGCGGAGGAACGTTGGTCACGGACGGCCCGTTGCCGTTGAAGATCAGGTGGAACGTGTTGTACTCGGATACCGTGTTCTCTGTCCAAACGGCATACAGGGTCACTTCCCCGCTGTCGGTGAAACAGTAGGAGCTTCCCGCCGCATAGGACGGGGATTCCGCATACCTGGTCTCGGACCATCCCGCGAAGGAGTACCCGGCATAGGCGAAGGAGCATCCCGCCACGGTCATGTAGTGCGGTACGGAGGACACCGTCTCGGTCTGGGGATTCATTGTCCCGATCCCGCCGTTTCCGTCGTACCTGATTGTGCAGGAGTAGACCTTGGGCTGGAAGACCGCGTAATAGGTCTTGGATGACGATACGAGGACGGAATTGCCCGCATCCGCGGTACCCATCCCGACATCGTACCTGGTCTCGCTCCATCCCATGAAGTCGTAGCCTGACAGGGCTATGCCGTTCACGGGCAGGGCGTACCTATAACCTGAAAAAGTTATGACGGAGAAGTTCTGCGAACCGTCCCCGGGATTCTCGAAGTAGATCGTGGTCGGGGAACCTGCGGTACCCCAGACCGCTTTCAGCTCGGTATACTCACCCTGGATGTCGTACAGGTAGCCTGCGGGATAGATCGGGTCGGTGGACAGTCCTGTCGTGTTCCATCCGAGGAACGTGGATCCTTCCTTCGTCACGATGGAGCCGTTCTTCAGCCCGGTGTAGCCCGAAGTCGGGACCAGTTCGGCGAAGGAACCGTTGTAGAATCCCCCGTTAGCGTTGTATGCTATGACCCCGGCCACTCCCGATGCGGCGACCTCGTCGAAGGTGTACTCGTTCACGGTGAGGATCGTTTCCTTCTTCACCAGCGTGTAGGAGCCTCCGACGGGGAAGATCGCAGGGGAACCGTCCACGGTGACGTTCCATCCCTTCTGCCTGATGCTGGCCGAATTCGGCAGCTTGACGGCGGTGTGGAAGGGTCCGTATCCGCAGTCATTACCATTGTAGGTGGCGTGAAAGATATTGGATGGGTCGTTCGCGTCGTAGACGGAGACGTACCATTTGCACCAGATGTCCTCCAGGTCTCCCCAGGATCCGCCCATCCCTCTCGTCTGCATCTGTACGGAAATCTCGAAGATTCCCGTCCTGTTGGGTGTACCCGAGAAGGAGAACTCCCCCGTCCTGGAGATGTTCAGCGTGAGCCAATCCGCGGAGATCGTCGTGTTGGTGCTCTCTGCGGATGACGTGATGGCGTTGCCGTTGCCGTTCACGGTCAGGATGTACCTCAGGGTCCCCCTGTCGGTGACGGCCCTCATCAGGACGTAGGCTCCCGTCTCGTCGTCGATGACGAGTCCGGGGTTGCTCCCGACCTGGACTGTGACGTGCTGTGCCTCGGAATCGTGGCTGTCGGAATTTCCCCCGAACCTGTCGATGCAGTCGTAGGTAAGGTCCTTCCAGACCGCATAGAACGTCTTGGGAACGGTGACCGTGTAGGACTGTCCGGGGAAGTAGGTCGGCGTAGAGGCCGAACTGCTCTCGGACCATCCCGTCAGGACGTAACCGCTCCTGGAGATCTGCGAGTATGTGCTATTCGACGTGCCGGGCGCTTTGTACTCCGTCGGGAAGTACACGGAGTTGCCGTTCAGGACGTACTGGGCGTACCCTCCCGAGCCTCCGTTGGAATCGAAGACGATCCTCTCCGCCCCGACGGAATCCGAGCCGAAGGTGGATGAGTAGGACGCTGAAGAATCGTCGGAGAACATCCCCAGGGCGAGGAGCACCGTCGCAGCGGCGATGACCGCCGTTGTGATGATGAATAACTTTTTCATGTTATGACCTCCCCGGCCAGAGAGCCGTCGGAAGGATGGTTCGTGAAGTCGAATACGGGGTCCACCAGGACCTCCGTGGTAAGATCGGCCGATGCGTGGCCGTTGGTAACGATGATAGTGATCTCCGCCAGGACCGTGGTGTCCGTGTCCGAGGGAACGAACGATACGGTGTTGCCGTCCAGCGTGGCCTCTCCGCCTGTGACGGATAAGATGGAGACCTGCATCCTGCCCTCGCCCGTTATCTCGAAGTGATACGAGACCGGGGAACCGTCCACGGTCTCCTGGTCGTCAGCCTCTACAAGAATGACGAGGGAGGCCCATGTCGCCTCAAGATTGAGATCGTCGACGGGGAGGGTTACGGTGCCGTAGTGCTCGTACAGTCCGGTGCCGTCCGTCCATCCGTCGAAAGCATACCCTTCCCTTTCCGCGTCCGCGGGCCTTATGCGGAACGAAACGTCCTCACCCAAGGCGTAGACCGTCTGAACCGCGTAAAGGCCGTCAGAGGCCGTGTATGACGCGGTATACGGGGTAACGGGTATCACTTCGGAAGCGTACCTCGCCGCATAACCGTGATCGGAGGCACCTGCCGTCAATCCGAGGGATGATGCGTCATAGACCGTTGCGAGCTGACTGCATCCCTGGAAAGCACCCGTTCCCACAGTCGAGACGGAGGATCCGAATGTGACCTCCTCCATCGCGTAGCAGTTCTGGAAAGCGTAGCTGCCTATCGAGGTGACGTTCTCGTAGAAGGTCGCGTCCGGCAGGGCCTGGCAGTTCTTGAAAGCGTTGTTTCCTATCGTCGCCAGCGATTCTGGAAGCCAGCAGTCGAAGAGGAGAGTGCATCCGTTGAACGCGTTGTCCCTGATCTCCGTCTCGGAGCCTCCGACCACGAAGGTCTCAAGGGAAGTGCATCCCTGGAAGCATCCGATTCCGATATAGGTGATGTCCGCGGGATAATCGACGCTGACAAGGGAGGCGCAGTCCTTGAAACTGTATCTCCAGACCTCGTTGCAGGAGTCGGGGATGACGATCTCCGTCAGCCCCGATCCCGAGAAGCTGTAGCCT
>Ga0256406_1001561_pt1 | contig 36337 bp, 23 predicted proteins | sample RumenRJG_03DNA_FD_185986 | JGI IMG/M metagenome (GOLD analysis project Ga0256406, IMG submission 185986) | Bovine rumen microbial communities from Lethbridge, Alberta, Canada - RJG_03 | ecosystem: Host-associated > Mammals > Digestive system > Stomach > Rumen | place: Canada: Alberta | collected...
GCCCCATGGCTTGAAGCCCTTCTCTAGCAGACATCATTTTGCTCAGGTTCAGTCAAGGCCCTGCCAGGGCATTTTGGTCGAAAAAATTTTATTATATTTCATTCTCCTACTTGACGAAGGCACACCACCATTTGCGCGTCGTTCGGCTTTGCCTCTCTCCTTCAAATGGCGTTCGAGAGCAGCACTCGGAAGGGTGGGGCCCGGTATCATGCGTACCGTTTTCCTCATATGTGCCATGAACGGATAGTGCGGAATTTTCCTTTACTTGCCCTCTCACCCCTTTGGGGAGCTCTCCCGAGGGAGAGCTCTTGCTTAACGGTATAGTCATTTGTCCCGGGTACGTTTCGTCAGTCAGCCTCATTTGTGCCTTGCAGCTGTAGTACAGCCCCCTGCTCGCTTCGCTCGCCGCCCCCGGACTCGAGGGCAGGTGAGTTTTCGACTCATACGGGCTTTTCACATTCGTCTATGCAAAATCCCCATAAATAATCGTCGATGCATCAGCATCGACACCTTCCCGCACCCCGCACCCCGCGCCCCGCACCCCGCGCCCCGACTGGCATAGTTTTCCCAATATAAAATGGCCGCCAACTGATTTTGGCGGCCACCTTCACGAACAACGAACCACGATCATTCTTTAATCGTCCTCGTGAGACTGTCTATCCATTTTCCCTCTTTATGATCCCACGTCTTTATTATTATTTTATCCTTATATAGATAGATGGAGTTGGTCCATACCTGGTCTCCGTCCCAGGTGGGGTTATAGACGTCCAGGACTTTTCCGTGGTACCAGTTATTTTCGCTCGCAAAAGCGGGGTCGGTGGGCGGGGTGTGGGTATGGCCGCTGACCCATAGTTTGATTTGCGGATTGGTGAGGAGGATGAGATCGATGGCTCCGGCCGGCTGGGCGAAGTGGCGGGGGTTATTTCCAAAGTCGTCATCTGTATAGGTGCCCGGAAGGGGTCCGTGGAAGAAGATGAGGGTGGGCTTCTCTCGATTGTCCTTCAGGGTCTGTTTCAGCCATTCCACTTCTTCTTTTGACATCTGGACGGGATTCTGGCTTTCGGTATCATCGGCGGAAAGGTAGAGGAGGAGGTATTTCCCCAGTTCTTTTTTACCATAGAGGGGACCGAAGACTTTCTGATAGTTTTCCACATGGGCGCGGCGAAGGGCGGGGTCCGCCTTTCTGATTTTCCCGTTTTTGCGTTTCTTTTCAAAATTGATTTCATGGTTGCCGGCCATGTAGATTTTATCGGCCTTAAAGCCTTCGGTGAAGTTTCTGGCTTCCTGAAGCTGCTCCAGGGAGCCCGAGAGAGCCACCATATCGCCCGTGAAAGCGATGAGGTCCACGTCTTTCCAGGAATTGATATCTTCCCGGGCTTTTTCTTTATTGGAAATAGCGGTCTTTCCCGCGCCGCCTTCCATCTTGCTGGGATAATGGACGTCGGAGGCTACCACGATGCGATGGGCTTCGTCCTGGTTTCCCGTATTTCCACAACCCGCAAAAAAGGCGCAGGCCAGAAGCGCTGCGCCTAAGAGAATTCTCTTTCCGTAGTTCATAAGACTCCTTTTCCCTCCACGCCGAGGAAAAATTTCTTGATTTCACTCAGCACGGGATGATCTTCCTTTGGTTTCCATTTTTCGGAAATAAAGTCGCCCGCCGTCCGGAAGCCGATTCCATGGGCGAAATAGACGGTGTGGGCCATGGTATTCACATAGGCTTTCGTCTCGGCGATGAGGAATTTCCTGTCTTCTTCGGAAAGGATGGCCCCCGTGGTGTGGCAGAAATCATCCAGGATTTCATTGGTCCTGTTCTCGAAGCCTTCCTCATCCATCTTATTGGCCATGAAAATGAGGAAATTGGAATAGTAGCGATAGTAATATTTCCTGTTCTTCGGATCAAAAATGGACCATTGCCGCATGAACATGGAAATCTTGAGATAGATCCGCTGGCCGAAATGGATATCCTTATCATCCAGGAAGCCGTGAACCTCCATGGCCCGGGACCATTTCCGCACTTCCGGACTCTCAAGGATGCCCTTCAGGATGGCCTCTTTCATGGGCCGGTCCTGCCATACGTAGGAGCCCAGGAAAGCAAGAATATAGGCACGGAAAATGAGGAGCTGATAGAAGAAACGGGCCTTTTCACGGGTCATTTCCCCATCCATGAGAGAAAGCTCCTTCGTGAGGGGCGAAAGACTCTGGGCACTTTCCATGACCAGGCTGCTTTCACTCCGCCCCAGATCCTCCCCGATGGCATCCATAAGGAGCCGGGGCATGGTTCTCACCCGGCGTTCATGGAATTCGGGGTCACAGAAAGAGAGAGCCTCCAGATAGGCCTCTCCTTCTTCTTTCACCGCCCTGATGAACCCTTCTGTTTCCAGCTGGAAATAAGTGGTCAGCTGGCCAAAGTCCGTCCCCATTTCCTTTGAAAGGAGAGCCAGCATCTGGGCGGTGCCCACGCCGGTATCATGAAAAGGAAAATGGAAATGGACCAGCGCCTTCCGGACGTTTTCAAACTGATTGAAAAAAGACCGGGTAATATCGAAATCCAGGTAATCCTTCACGGCCTCTTCCAGGTACCCGCTGATCCGGGACCCTTCCCGCACTATAGAGGAGGCAAGCTCCAGACGGAAATGGACGTATTTCCGGCAGAGATCAGTCCAGACTTTGCGGCTTCCCGCATAAGGCAGCTGCCCGTCGGTCATGGCCTTCAGGATCGCTTTATCCAGGGAAAGGGAGGGACTGACGAAGCTTTCGCAGGCAAGCGGATAAAAACGGCGGTTCATATGACCCAGAAGCAGCCGCGCCAGCCGCTCCTTGCCCTCTTTCCTCTGATCTTCGCGCATCAGGACCCCCCTCCTTTCATTTCAAAAAAATTTAAGCTCACCTGCTTTGTAAAAAGCAGATGAGAATTCTGTTATATTATACACTCACAATGGAAAAATTGGTAATCAAATTTGTGTAAAATGTAGGTAAAGATTATAAGAAATAAACTTAAACTTCGGGGAGAAATACCGGTACTTACTACCGTATTTTCAAATCTTTCATCCCAAATCCGCCTAAATCGCTCAATTTTGGCAAATTTCCCCTCATTTCAGGAAATATGGGGAAATATTTCCCTGCAAATATATAGCACACTATATTTTCACCCCGTTCGGAGCAAAGCACAGACACCAGGGCGCGGGCAGTGAAATTCTAATAAACCAGCCGGCTGCCGGATATGGGGAATAGAAGTAATGAAAACTTTGAATCGAAAGGAAACTTTCCGGCTGACTGACGTTTGAATCGGGGATGATTGGGAATATCGGGGATATCGGGGATATCGGGAAGGTGGCGCTGCTGATGCAGCGCGAGTTTATATGGGAAAAGTACACAAGCGAGTTTGAAAAACCCATACGCGTCGAATTTTACCTACCCCCTGGTCAGGGGGGCGTACTACCGCTGCCAGGCACAAATGAGGCTGAATAAGGAAACAATCCCATCGAATTGACACGATCCAAAGGCAAAAAGGCTCCCCTCGATAGGGGAGCTCCGGCGCAGCCGGTGAGGGGACGAACAAGTCGGAAAGCTTCCAGGCTGTAACGACAAAAATGAAAAGAATGACAATGGCTAAAGGGCAAGAAATGAAAAATGGCGGCCACAGGCCGCCTGATGGATAGCCTTCCCTAGATAGGGAAGGTGCCCCGAAGGGGCGGATGGGATGATTTATGCTTGTTTGCTCATTTGCGTAAAAAGCTCATTCGCCACTTCAAGCATCAGTCTTCCCCCCTGCCTTCGGCATCCCCCCTATCAAGGGTGGATTTTCCGTCTGGGCAGCTTCGCTGCCTGATGGTCAGCCTTCCCTAGATAGGGAAGGTGTCGCCGCAGGCGACGGATGGGATGATGAATGCTTCTCTCAGCACTACAGGTCCACGGCAGACATGAGGAAATCCATCAGCATACTATCGGTCACAACCTTCCCTGGGATGGACAGGCTGCGAAGCAGCCGGATAGGTTGTACAATCGTTTCGCGGAGAATTGGGAAAATAAAAAGTACACTTCCCACGTACTTCAGTTTATTTGCAGTCATTTGCGATTTTTAACAAAGATGAACTTACCCGGCCGCAAGCGGCTACCCTTTCAGCACTCGAAAGGGTGGGGCCCGGTATCATGCATACCGTTTTTCTCATATGTGCCATGAACGGGTAGTGCGGAATTTTCCTTTACTTGCCCTCTCACCCCTCTGGGGAGCTCTCCCGAGGGAGAGCACTTGCTTAACGGTATAGTCATTTGTCCCGAGTACGTTTCGTCAGTCAGCCTCATATGTGGCACTATCGGTTGCGGGTAGGCTTCCCCTCGGGGAAGCTGGCTGCGAAGCAGACTGAAAGGGCAGGGGATAGAAATGGCGGCCAAAGGCCGCCTGATGGATAGCCTTCCCTAGATAGGGAAGGTGCCCCGAAGGGGCGGATGGGATGATTTATGCTTGTTTGCTCATGTGCATAAAAAGCTCATTCACCACTTCAAGCATCAGTCTTCCCCCCTGCCTTCGGCATCCCCCCTATCAAGGGTGGATTTTCGCATCAAGCGGCCAGAGGCCGCCTTTTCTTTAGCGCCCTCTCACCGCTGTCGCGGTGTTCCCGAGGGAGAGCCTTCCGGACTACCGTTTTCCTCATTTTTTCCAAGTACCTTTCGTCAGTCAGTCTCGTATGTGCCAGCTACGATAGTACAGCTCCCTGCTCGCTTCGCTCGCTGCCCCCGGACTCGGGGGCAGGTGGGTTTTCGACTCATACGGGCTTTTCATATTCGTCTATGCAAAATCCCCATAAATATTCGTCGATGCATCAGCATCGACACCTTCCCGCACCCCGCTCCCCGCATCCCGCACCCCGTTATTTCTCCCCGTCTGAGCACATTCCCCATATATAATTCGTGCCGCATCAGCGGCACACCTTCCCGACGTCCCAAATCCGAAATCCCAAATCCGTTTTCTCCCCTGCCTGTGTACAGTCCCCATAAAAAAAGCCGGCACATCAGTGCCGACTCCTTTCCGCACCCCACCCCCCGAAATCTCGAGATGGGGATGGAGTGGCCAGCCGCGGTGAGGCTAAGTCCCGAAAGCCGCAGCTGACTCAGGTTATCTGACAATTGTCTCTAATGGTCTTCATACACCCTGACTCGGAGCGTCAGTCCTCTATCTTCACAAATCTTCCTGCATTTCCTGATTTCTTCGCTGTTTTCCACATGATCCACCACGGTCAAAACCACATGGGGCACGTATTTTTTGCAGCGGACTGCAAATTCCAGCATGGCGTCAAAAGAGCGAAGTCCGAAGGAGCTTCTCGTCAGGGCGAGGTACCGTTCCGCATTGGAAGCGTTTAAGGAAATGGAAATGGTATCGAGGATGCCTGCAAAGTCCGGAGCCGTATCCCTTTTGTACTGAAGGTCCGAGAGGCCATTCGTATTGAGCCTCGTGGGGACGGAGGGATGGTTGTCTTTCACCCATTTCAGGAGGGTTTTCAAATCTTCCAGCCGGCAGGTGGGTTCACCGAAGCCGCAGAATACGATTTCACTCACCTTATCCCAGGGAAGGGCGGAGAGTTCCTGCTCCACTTCAGAGACTGTCGGTTCTTTCCTGAGCCAGAGGGAAGAGTCTTCCCGCATCTGTTTCATGCTCCGAAGGCAGAAAGTACAGTTACAGGTGCAGCGATTGGTGAGATTCACATAAAATCCCCGTTTCCCTTCAGGCTGGCGGGCAAGGCTGTCCGCCACATTCACATAGACGCCGGAGAAATAACTGTATACGATCATGGTTCCTCCTTATTTCAAATCAGTCAGAAATTCTTCAAAGGCCAGGCCCCAGTTCCGGGGGAGGTCCAGTTCTTCCGTATAAGTCATGCAGCGGCTCACAAAAGAGGCGGCAGATTTTACGGCATTTTCGAGGCTTTCACCCCGCACGATTTTCGCTGCCACTACGGCTGAATACACGTCTCCGGTGCCCGAGCGGTCACTCCCTATCTTCTTCACCGGATGGATGGAAAACCCTTTTCCTCTTTCGTACATGAAATTCATGAGGTCCTCCCCTTCCGGAAGTCCCGTGATGACGACCCCCGAAGGTCCCTTCTCCGAAAGGGCGCAGGCCATATTTCCAAGAATTTCCCTGGAAAAAGTGCCCTCTTCCGGATAAGGCAGATCAAGGAGCTCGCAGGCCTCGGTGAGATTGGGCGTAATCACGTCCGACAGGGCGAGGAGCTCCCGCATCCGACGGCACAGCTCCTCCGTATAGGAAGGATACAGTTTCCCATTGTCTCCCATGACGGGATCCATGATGACTTTCGTTCCCCCCTTTTTGAAATCCCTGATGAAATCCATCACGATTTCCACCTGGGAAACAGACCCCAGGAAACCGGTGAGAATGCCATCAAAGGCAAGGTGATTTTTCCTCCAGCTTTCCATGTAGGGCTGCATACGGTCCGTATAATCATCAATGAAGAAATCAGGAAATCCCGTATGCACCGAAAGGATGGCCGTAGGGAAAAGGCAGCCCTGGATCTTCAGGGCGGAAATAATGGGCAGCTGCACCGCCGTGGAGCAGCGCCCAAAACCGGTCATATCATTCACGATGGCAATTCGTTTCTGGCACATGGAATCACATCCTTTATTTTTACTATTATATATAGAAACTTTAAGCCCGAACACCCCTTGAATCAGGGATATCGGGAATCTCGGGAATGTCGGGAAGGATATGGTTTCCCCGGGGGAACCAGTCTTTTATAGCGCCCTTCGGCGCGCATTTTCGATGAAATGGGGAAATCAAAATTTCCCCACCTGCGTACGCCCCCTCTTTCGTATTTCCCTATTATAAATTCAAAACAGGACGCTGTGAACGAAAGAGACCAATCTTTACAAAAAATTTACCTTGGCCGGCAATCAGCCATTAGCAGAATCATCAGGCCCCTCCGCCCGGGAAAATTTCATCCCTTCCCTGTGCCAAAACCTGCAGATTTGCACAAATAAGTCCAGGCGAAAGAGCCAATTGTGCAAAAAATTGAAAATTTGCACAATTGGCTCTTGCTATTCTCCAATTTGCTCTGTCTTCCATTGAAGTTCCCAGTTGCCAGTTATCATTCCTCCCCCCTCTGACGCCTTCGGCGCCAGCTCCCCCCAGGGGGAGCCTGACCAAAGGGCGGCCTTCGGCCGTCTGAGATCATCATTCTGCACTATCCCTTCAAGGCACCTATGAGGCTGATTGCCAAAAGGTACCCGGGACAAATGAGATAATCCTTCAGCGGGAAGGCTCTCCCTCGGGAGAGCTCCGCGACAGCGGTGAGAGGGCAAAATCGATTCGAAGAATCGATAATCACGAACATCCATCAGGGACTGAAAGAGTAGAAACTTTAAAGGAATAGCCTTTTTCAATGACCTTGTATCGATCGGGACTCGGGAAACGGGACTCGGGGCGGTGGCGCTGCACAATTCATAAAGCAGCGCCATTTTTATATTTCCCGCATAGAAATTCCGGGTTTTCATCAGGCAGCCTCTGGCCGCCATTTCTCATCCCTCCCCCCTCTGACGCCTTCGGCGCCAGCTCCCCCCAGGGGGAGCCTGACCAAAGGGCGGCCTTCGGCCGTCTGAGATCATCATCCTGCACTATCCCTTCAAGGCACATATGAGGCTGATTGACGAAAGGTACCCGGGAAAAATGACTATACCGTTAAGCAAGTGCTTCCCCTCGGGGAAGCTGGCCCGAAGGGCCTGAAAGGGCAGGGGATACACCCGGCGGCCAAAGGCCGCCGGATGGTCAGCCTTCCCTAGATAGGGAAGGTGTCAGCGAAGCTGACGGATGGGATGATTGATGTTTCCCGGCACTACACATTCAAGTCGAAAATGAAGAAAACGCAAAGCATACTACCGGTCCCCACCCTTTCGAGTGCTGAAAGGGTGGCCGCGGAGCGGCCGGGTAAGTTCATCTTTCACACAAGGCATCTATGAGGCTGATTGCCGAAAGGTCCCCGAGACAAATGACTATACCGTTAAACAAGTGCTCTCCCTCGGGAACACCCCGAAGGGGTGAGCGGGCACATCGATTCGAAGAATCGATCATCACGAAGGTCCATCGGGAGCCCGCATGGAAGTTCCGAGACTCCCATCAGGGACTGAAAGTAATGAAACTTTGATTGAATAGCTTTTTTCAGCAGCTTTGAATCGATCGGGACCCGGGAAACGGGACCCGGGGCGGTGGCGGACACAATTCATGAAACCCGCCGAATTTTTATATTTGTCCCTTTTCCGGCGACCCGAATTTAACCGAAGAATACTATAATGAACTATAATGAAATCAAAGAAAATAAAGCTTTAGTGCAGGAGGCAAATCATGAAAGACGTGAAACGAATCATCATCCGGGGCCAGTCGGGATTCAATAAGGATTAAAGGCATTCAGATTGATAAGGAGTGATTCAAATGAACCTGAATAAAATAGCAAGAGAAATGGGATTCGACTACTTGGAGAAAGTCCCGAAACAGTACCTCGGCTATGACGTTTATTATCCGGAACTCTTTGACAAAACAAAAGTGCTTGTCATTGGATTACCACGCTTCGTATTGGTTAAGGATGGGAAATATAAGATTGTATATGGAGGTGATCCGGAAGGAGAAAAGGTCTGGCATTTTGTAAACAGCTGCTTTCCGGATGAAGACGAGCCGGACGAATAAACAGGTAAATCATTGGCTCCTGCATTGGGAAAATGATAAAATAAAAGTAAAATACATCTTCAGGAGGTTTCCCATGATTACTGGTGCGGTGAGAAATAAAGTTGATAAAATCTGGACGGATATCTGGGCCGGGGGCATCACGAATCCGCTGACTGTCATTGAGCAGCTGACTTATCTGATGTTTATCCGTCAGCTGGATGTGGAAGAACTCCGTCGCGAACAGCGGGAGTCTTTCGGCCTCAAAGTGGAGAAGATTTTCCCGCAAAGCGTCATTGGACAGTCCATGCGCTGGTCCCGGTTCAAGGATATGGAAGCAGGAGATATCTTCCGCATTATGTCAGTGTTCGTTTTCCCTGCCATTAAGAATATGAAGCATGGCAAACTTCCGGATTTTAACTCTGTCACCCATCAGATGGTGAAAATAGAAGACGAACCGCAGAAAAGCAATATAGGTGAAACCGCTTTTTCCACTTATATGCAGGATGCCATGTTCCAGATTCCTACGCCCCAGCTTCTGGAGAAAATCATTACAGGCATGGAAGATTTATACAGTCATGACCTGGATGGCCTGGATATGCAGGGCGATGTGTATGAATATATGCTGGGCAAGTTGGCTACTTCCGGGCAGAATGGACAATTCCGTACGCCGAAACACATCCGGGATATGATGGTGGAGCTGGTAGTTCCTACTCCAAAAGACAGAATCTGTGATCCCGCCTGTGGTACGGCAGGATTCCTGATTTCTGCTGCCGAATACATTCGGAACCATTATGCAGATACTATGGATGATGATGACTGGCAAAGGTTTACCGGTCCCATGTTCACCGGTTTCGATATGGATCGGACCATGCTCCGTATTTCTGCCATGAACCTCATGCTCCATTCCATTACCAATCCGAATATTGCCTACAAAGACAGCCTTTCCAAACAGAATGAAATCAGCGATATGTATACGCTCTGCCTGGCCAATCCGCCATTTAAGGGAACTGTGGACGTAGAAGGCATCAATGATAATCTGAAATCCGTGACCAATACGAAAAAGACAGAGCTCCTCTTCCTGGCCCTTTTCCTTCGCATGCTGAAAAAAGGCGGCCGGGCAGCCTGCATCGTGCCGGACGGAGTCCTTTTCGGCTCCAGTAAAGCCCATAAAACCATTCGCAAAGAAATCGTGGAAAATCATCAGCTTCGTGCAGTCATTTCCATGCCCTCCGGCGTATTCAAACCCTATGCCGGCGTATCAACGGCAGTCCTTGTTTTCACAAAGACAGGAAACGGGGGAACAGAAAAAGTCTGGTTCTACGATATGAAAGCAGACGGTTTCTCCCTGGATGATAAACGAAATCCGGTGAAAGAAAACGATATCCCTGATATTATTGAACGCTTCCATCATATGGATCAGGAAATAGACAGGAAACGCACCGACCAAAGCTTCTTCGTGCCAAAAGAAGAAATCGTGGCCAATGACTATGACCTTTCCATCAATAAATACAAGGAAATCGAATACGTACCGGTGGAATATCCGCCGACCAAGGAGATATTGGCCGACCTCAAAAAAATAGAAATTGAAATTTCCAGTGATTTGAACGAACTGGAGAAATTACTATGAAGGCAATACTAAACACGTTAGCAAAACAGATAAGAGGAGTGTCTTATAAGCCAGAAAACGTTTTATCTTCCTCAACAGGTAATGGGGTTCCTTTATTGCGTGCTAATAATATAAGGAATAATCTTGTAAATTTTGATGAGCTTGTTTTTATTGATAAAAAATGTGTAAAAGAAGATCAGTATCTACAAAAGGGAGATATTTTAGTTTGTACTTCGAGCGGAAGTAGAATGTTAGTGGGCAAATCAGCATATATTGATAAAAATTATCCATATGTTTTCGGAGCTTTTTGTCGAGTAATTAGGCCACAACATGTTAATCATAAATTTTTAGCATACTATTTTCAAAGCCCCTCATATTATCATCAAATTTCTCAATTTATTGCCGGAGCTAATATCAATAACATAAGATCCAGCGATATTGATCAAATGATAATAGATGTTCCTGATATCTCCCAACAAGAAAAAATAGTCGTTAAATTTGACAAAATTTTCAAACTAATTAGCCTAAGGCACAAACAACTGATGCTTTATGATGAACTTATCAAATCCAGATTTGTCGAGATGTTTGGAACTGCACTAGATGCCATAAGTAATGCTCAAAATATTATTTCAGATGTTGCTAAAGTGCAAGTTGGCATTGTGATTAAGCCTACAAGATTTTATGCAGTAGGTAGAGAAGGTGTAAAAGCATTTCGCTCATTGAATGTTTTGCCTTTTCATGTAAATGAAGATTCTGATTGGGTTTACTTTTCTAAATCAGGTATGGAACAAAGTAAACGGACTATCGTACACGAAAATGATATTCTTGTAGTCCGTAGTGGGAATCCTGGAACGGCGTGTGTAGTTTCAAAGGATTATGATGGCTGTAATGTTATTGATTTAATTATTGTTCATCCGGATAAATCAAAAATTCTTCCACAATATTTATGTGCTTATTTGAATTTTGACCATGGTATGATTCAAATAAATGGACAGTCTCATGGTGTGGCTCAAAAACATTTTAATGTTTCCATGTGCGAAAATTTGAAGGTTTTGGTGCCCAGCTTACAAAAGCAGAATGAGTTCGTTGACTTCCTAGATCAAGTCGACAAATCGAAATTGGCAGTGCAGGCAAGCATGGATAAATTAAAACTTTTAAGAAAATCTCTTATGCAGCAATATTTTAAATAAGAAATTTTATATTTTGCAATGGAGAATGTTGATGGAAAGACTTAAACTGGGGGATATTTGTGATATCCTGAACGGATACGCTTTCAAAAGCAGTAAGTACGTTGATCATGGAGTACGTATAATCCGTATTACGAATGTCCAGAAGGGGCTTATAATTGATGAAGACCCTAAATTTTATCCGGAAGAGTCTTTGCCTGCTATAAATAAATACATTTTAGAAAAAGATGATTTATTGATATCTCTCACTGGTAATGTTGGTAGAGTTGGACTGTTAACGGAAGATTTACTTCCTGCAGCACTTAACCAGCGTGTTGCATGTTTACGATTAAAAAGTCCAAAAATGCTAAAACAGTTTTTGTTTTTATTGTTGGATTCAGATTATTTTGAAATTCAGTGCATCCATGCGTCGAAAGGAATTGCACAAAAAAACCTTAGCACGGAGTGGTTAAAAGATTTTCCTATTCCTATGTATTCTTTGGAAAAGCAATCTGAAATCATAGAAAAATTAGGCATTATTAATCGTTTAATCTTTTTGTCACAAAAGGCATACAATCAGCTCAATCTCCTCATCAAATCCAGATTTATCGAGATGTTTGGGGATCCTATTTTAAATCCTAAACACTGGCAAGAGGCGAGAATAGCGGATGTTGTTACTGATGTTAAATACGGAACAAGTAAATCAGCGGATGAAGAAGGTAAGTATAAATATTTACGTATGAATAATCTCACTGATGATGGACATCTTAATTTGACAGATCTTAAGTACATCAATATTTCGGATTCTGAACTGGATAAATGTATTGTTCATAAGGGTGATATTCTATTTAATCGGACGAATAGTGCTGAATTAGTTGGAAAAACAGCCTTATTTGACTTGGATGAACCTATGGTTATTGCAGGGTATATCATTCGAATCCGATTAAAAGAATGCCTATCGCCTGTTTTCTTTAATACATTTATGAATACGCCAGCATTAAAGAATAAATTACACGGGATGGCGAAAGGTGCAGTAAATCAGGCTAATATAAATGCGAAAGAATTGCAGAGCATAGAGATTGTTGTACCGCCGATTTCCTTGCAACTAGATTTTGAGAATTTTATTCAACAGGTCGATAAATCGAGATTGGCAGTACAGAAAAGTCTGGATAAGCTGGAAATCCTGAAGAAATCCCTTATGCAGCAGTACTTCGGTTAAGCGTTTCATGGTATCGTTATTGAAAAAAGAGGGTGCCATGATGAATGAAATGATTATTAATGAGATTCTCCGCCATATGATGTCGGTCCTGGACAATGGACAAATGGAAAAGCTGGAAGAGGTGCTTCGCCATAGTTTATGGAATATGCACATGGAAAGGATGGATAATCCGGTTTCAGTGGAAATAGATAATAAGACACTTCTAGAGAGGTTTCTTTCTGCCAGACAGGTGGAAGGGTGCAGCCTGAAGACGATAGGGTATTATCGCTCCGTCATCCGGAAGCTGGATGGTATTCTGCAGATTTCTTATTTTCATATGACTACCGATGATATACGCCGGTACCTGGTGGACTATCAGAATCAGTCAAATTGCAGCAAAGCCAATATGGATAATATCCGACGGGTATTATCCAGTTTCTTTTCCTGGCTGGAGGAGGAAAATTACATCCTGAAGAACCCGGTACGCCGCATCCATAAAATCAGGACGGATCAGCTGGTGAAGGAGACCTATACTGATGAAATGGTAGAAACCATGCGGGATCATTGTGATAATCTGAGAGACCTCGCCATGATAGATCTCCTTTCTTCCTCAGGAATCCGCGTGGGAGAACTGGTCCACCTGAACCGGGAAGATATGGATTTCGAGAATCGGGAGTGTATCGTCTTTGGCAAAGGCAGCAAAGAACGGACCGTGTATTTTGATGCTCGTACCAAAATCCATCTGAAAAATTACCTGGACAGCCGGACAGACGATAACCCTGCCCTTTTTGTTTCTCTCCTGAAGCCCTACAACCGGCTTCAAATCAGCGGTGTGGAAATCAGGCTCCGCCAGCTGGGCAGAAAGCTGGGTCTATCCCGAGTCCATCCTCATAAATTTCGTCGGACCCTGGCAACAAAAGCGATAGATAAAGGTATGCCTGTGGAACAGGTACAGCGCCTCCTGGGTCATACTCAAATCGATACCACCATGCAGTATGCCATGATTAACCAGAAAAATGTAAAAATGGCTCACCAGAAATTTATATCATAAGGGGAAAAATCAAATCCAGATTTGTCGAGATGTTTGGAAATCCAGTGTTAAATCCAACGAAATGGAAATACGCAACGCTATCTTCGTTAACAGAAGTTGGTTCAAGCAAAAGAATTTTTGAAAAAGAATACGTTTCAGAAGGGGTTCCTTTTTATCGTACAAAGGAAATAGTTGAATTAGCCCGAGGGGAGACTGTTTCTAAGAATTTGTTTATTTCAAACGAACGTTTCGAGGAAATTAAGAAGCAATTTGGCGTACCTCATAAAAATGATTTAATGATATCTGCTGTTGGTACAATTGGGGTAATTTGGGTTGTAGATTCTGAGAATCCATTTTATTTTAAAGATGGGAACTTATTACGAGTTAATTCTTCCAGAAATTTTAATTCGATGTTTATGAAATATCTTTTGGAGATATTAATTAAATATCATAAACGGACAATGTCTGCAGGATCAGCATATGCAGCTCTGACGATTAAAGAACTCTCAAATTTGAATGTTATTATGCCACCGATAGATCTACAAATAGAGTTTTCAGAGTTTAAAGAGCAAGTCGACAAATCGAGATTGGCAGGGGAATTTTATGAATTTTTAATGCCATCCTGCTTTAAAATGATATAATTTTTATAAGGGTTCGATGTGAATCAGTTTCGTTCGGGTTTTGAAAAGGGAGTAGTCTTATGTCAAATTTCGGATTCCTGGAGACGAAAAAAGAATTTGCTGACTTTGCTCCGGCAGCAATTGAGGCGGAGAAGTTGTTTTATATTTCTCCCCGGCTTTGCGCTGGAGACTGTCGGACGGCTCTCGAACTGGCGGTCAACTGGGTTTACGATTGTGATGCCCAGATTCAAAGGCCATACAAAGATAATTTGGCCAATCTGATCTACGAGTACGATTTCAAATCCGCTTTGCCCTATGATACCTGGAAAAAACTGACCGTTCTGAAGGATATTGGTAATCTGGCCATTCATTCGAAGAAGGTGATTTCCCGGGAAGATGCTCTCCTATGCCTGAAAAACCTTTTCGAATTCATCGACTGGATTGACTATTCCTACGGAAGGGAATACATAGCGAAGACATTCCGGGATCATCTGATTCCCAAGCCTGAATCCGAGATTTATGCGGAGCGGATCAAGAATCAGGCCATAGCCCTGAAGGATCACGCAAGGAAGCAGCAGGAACTCACAGAAGAACTGGCCCGTCTGAGAAAAGAACTGGCTGCAGCCAAGGAGAAAAATCAGAAGGAACGTCATTTCCAGCCGGAAAAGATTTCCGAATTCAAGACCCGCAAGGTGTATATCGATATCGATATGAAACTGGAAGGATGGATTTTTGACGGACCCACAGCCAATGTCATCGAAGAAATGGATGTGGTTCTCCGGAAACCGGACGGAAGCTATCAGAATGGAGCTGCCGACTATGTGCTTATGGGGAGAGATGGCAGGCCTCTGGCAGTGGTTGAAGCCAAAAAGACCAGCAAGGATCCGAATGTAGGAAAGGAACAGGCCCGTTTTTATGCGGAGGCTCTGGAGCAGAAATATGGCCGCCGTCCCATGATTTTCCTGACCAATGGTTTTGAGACCTATTTCTGGGATGAAATTTCAGCACCACCAAGAAGAGTCAGTGGTATTTTCTCCCAGGAAGATCTCGAGCGATTCATGAATCGCAGGGAGCTTCCTCATCCAAAGCTGGAAGAACTGGAAATCAAAGACAGCATCACGAATCGGCCTTATCAGAAAGAAGCCATTCGTGCCGTATGTGCCAATATCCAGAAAGGGAACAGAAAGCATCTCCTTGTCATGGCAACCGGAACCGGTAAAACCCGGACGGCTGCCAGCCTGGTAGATGTCCTTTCCCGGGGAAATGTGATTACCAATGTGCTGTACCTGGCAGACCGCCGTGAACTTGTGAAACAGTCTAAAAATGCCTTTCATGAAAATCTGCCGGATATGTCTCTCTGCAATCTGTGCAGCAATAAAGATGCAGGAAACGAAAAGGCAAGAGTTGTTTTCTCCACCTACCCCACCATCCTGAATGCGATTGATGAACGAAAGGGCAAGGAAGGTGAAAAGCTTTACAGCCCAAGCCATTTCGATCTCATCATTATTGATGAAAGCCATCGCAGTATTTTCAAGAAATACAGAGCCATCTTCGAGTATTTCGATGCCCATCTTTTAGGTCTGACCGCTACGCCGAAAACAGAAGTAGACCGGAATACCTATGATTTCTTTGATATGGAAAATGGGGATCCCACCTATGCCTACTCCTATCAGCAGGCCATCGAGGAAGATTACCTGGTCCCCTATTATAACTATGAAACATCGACAAAGTTCATCGAGAAAGGAATTCACTATGATGAACTTTCCGAGGAAGATAAAAAACGGTATGAGGATGACTTTGCCGAAGACGGACATATCCCGGATGAAATTCCTTCTTCCGCATTGAATCGGTTTGTCTTCAATCAGGATACGGTGGATAAAGTCATTACAGACCTGATGCAGAAAGGTATCCGTACCGCCGGAGGTAACCGTATCGGCAAGACGATCATTTTTGCAGAGAATAAGAAACATGCCCAGTATATCGTAGACCGTTTTGATGCACTCTATCCAAAGTATAACGGAACGTATGCTGCTCGCGTGGTCTGTGATGATTCTTATGTGGACAGGACGATAGATCTTTTCAAGGTACCTGATAAAGAACCATATATTGCTGTTTCCGTAGATATGCTGGATACGGGTATCGACGTACCGGAAATCACGAATCTTGTATTCTTCAAAAAAGTCCGCTCGAAAGCAAAGTTCTGGCAGATGATCGGCAGAGGGACCAGAAAATGTGATGGTATCGAATGTGTAGATCAGAAAGGGAGCTCTTTCAATAAAAAATATTTCTACATCTTCGACTATTGCAGCAATTTCGAATTCTTCAGACAGAAGCAGGATAAACCGGATCAAACAGGAAATACGGTAATCAGCCTGTCAGAAGGAATCTTTAGTGACCGCATCAGTCTGGCTGCCATTCTTCAGAAAGAAAAATACGCTGCCAAGGAATATCAGGACTGGCGTAAAGAAATGGTCAATACAGTTCTTGGTCAGGTAAAAGAACTGAATTCCAATTCAGCAGCAATCCGTCTTCATATGCAGGCTGTGGAAGATTTTAAAGATGAAAAAATATATGATGATTTGACGGTGAACAAGGTCACAGAACTGAAAAAAGAAGTGGCTCCCCTCGTTTCACTGGATTATGAAGATATCGATGCTCAGCGTTTTGACTATTTCATGTATAATCTGATGCTTGCTTTTGCCAATGGAGATAAATCCTTCCCTTCCAGAAAAGCGACACTCATGGATACGGCTGACAGGCTTTCCAATAAGACATCTATCGATGCGGTTAAATCGGAATTGCCGATTCTGAAAAAGATTGGAACTGATGAATTCTGGGCAAATGTTACTCTGCTGGATATGGAAGAAATCCGTAAGCGCCTGCGCCCCCTGCTTCAGTACCTGCGTATAGATGGTGGAAATCCTATCGTTGTGACAAATCTGCATGATGAAGTCACCGATGAAAAAGAAGGAAATCCCATCATGCCGGAAGAGCAAAAGCCTTACAAAGAGAGGGTAGAGCACTATTTCCTAGCTCATCAGGATAGCCCGGCCGTCCAGAAACTGATTAAGAATGAACCGATTACCGAAATCGATTATGCAGAATTGGGAAGGATTTTCACTCAAGAACTGGGATCGAAAGAAGAATTCATCCAGAGCTTCCCGGATTATGCGGTTCACCTGGACTTTGGACTGGTAGTCCGCAAGATTGCTAAAATGGATCACAAAGCTGCAGAAGCTGCATTTTCTAAATTTATTAACGATGAAAATCTGAATGCCGTCCAAATCGCATTTATCCGCAAGGTCATCACCTATGTGGAAGTTAATGGCTATATGGACGACGCAACCAAGATTTTCTACGCTCCTTTCGACAGACCTGCAATGGACAGGATTTTCAATGTGAAACAGCAGGGTGAAATCATCCATATTATCAATACAATTAAATCCAATGCAGTGCTCATCCGGGCATAACAGAAATACGAAAACGCCTCCTGACGGGGCGTTTTTTATTGAGAATCTATATAAAAACCGCCGCCTTCTACTGTTGCGGCGCACCTTCCCGATTCCCGATGTCCCGAGTCCCGAACGATGTACAGCTTCGAAGACAGCTGAGAAATCAGGGTTTCATCCCTTTCAGCCTCTGATGGGAGACCGGGGCCGGCAGCTTTATGGAAACAGGATCATCCATAGTATTATAATTAAAGTAAGAGTACGTGTGAAAGGAAGGCTGGGGCATGGATAAGGATTCGAAAGCAAAGAATTTCTCGGTGAAGGAGCGGAAGGCCATCGTTTTTGAGTGCATCCGGGAGCATGATGATTTCATGAAAGTGGCCAATCGATACGGACTCAAGGCAGATACGGTGCAGCGCTGGTGCGAACGGTTTGACGAATTCGGTCCTTCCGGACTTGCCGATGGCGCCCGAAAGGAAAAGGCGGAGAAGTCGGAAGAAAGGAAAAAGCTGGAGAAGAGAAATCAGCAGCTCAAAGAGGAAATGGAGACATGGAAGATGAAATATGCCCTCCTCAAAAAGGAAAAGGGACTGGAATTTGAACTTGAGGGGAAATCACTTTCAAAAAAGAAAAAATTTTAAAGTTTCGAAAGTGGAAATAGCCCCGGCGGCCTTCGGCCGCCATTTTCATTCCCTGCCATCTCAGACGGCCGAAGGCCGTCGATTGGTCAGGCTCCCCCTGGGGGGAGCTGGCTGCGTCAGACTGAGGGGGGAGGAATGGGAACTGGCAACTGGGAACTTCAATGGAAAACAAACAGGAATTATCGATTCTTCGAATCGATTTTGCTCTCTCACCCCTTCGGGGAGCTCTCCCGAGGGGAAGCACTTGCTTACCGTTTTTCCCATTTGCCCCGGGTACCTTTTGGCAATTAGCCTCATTTGTGCCTGGCAGGGACAGATGAACTTACCCGGCCGCTCCGCGGCCACCCTTTCAGCACTCGAAAGGGTGGTGACCGGTAGTATGCTTTGCGTTTTCTTCATTTCCGACTCGAATGTGTAGTGCCGGGGAACATCAATCATCCCATCCGTCAGCTTGTCCCATCTGGGGAAGGCTGACCATCTGGCGGCCTTTGGCCGCCGGGTGTATCCCCTGCCCTTTCAGGCCCTTCGGGCCAGCTTCCCCGAGGGGAAGCACTTGCTTACCGTTTTTCCCATTTGCCCCGGGTACCTTTTGGCAATTAGCCTCATTTGTGCCTGGCAGCGACAGATGAACTTACCCGGCCGCTCCGCGGCCACCCTTCCAGCACTCGGAAGGGTGGGGACCGGTAGTATGCTTACCGTTTTCCTCATATGTGCCATGAACGGGTAGTGCAGGATTTTTACTTCGCTTGCCCTCTCACCGCTGTCGCGGTGTTCCCGAGGGAGAGCTCTTGCTTAACGGTATAGTCATTTTTCCCCGGGTACTTTTTGTCATTCGGTCTCATTTGTGCCTTGCGTGTGCAGTGCAGGAGCAGGCATCAGTCTTCCCCCCTGCCTTCGGCATCCCCCCTATCAAGGGGGGATTTTCCGTCTGGGCGGCTTCGCCGCCTTTTGGTCAGCCTTCCCTAGATAGGGAAGGTGCCCCGAAGGGGCGGATGGGATGATTTATGTTTGCTTGCTCATGTGACTGAAATGCTCATTCATCGTCTCAGGCATTACATTTCTCCCTGTCAGGGGTGATTGACCGGCCGGGAGATTTTACCGCCGATACAGCCAGGGAATGGTTTCGACTTGTTCGTGCCCCCACCGCTTCGCGGAGCCCCCTTCTCGAAGGGGGCCACGCTTTTTCCGATAGAGTCAATTGTCGCGAGTATGTTTCGTCAGTTAGCCTCATTTGTGCCTTGCAGCGGTAGTACAACCCCCTGCCCGCTTCGCTCGCCGTCCCCCGGGATGAGTTTACCTTTCAGCTCACTTTCGACTTGTACGAGAGTACAGCCCCTCCGTCGCCTGCGGCGACACCTCCCCGAACTTCGGGGAGGCTTTTTCGGGGGGCCTGACCGTTTCGACATTTACGGGCTTTTCAAACTCGCCTGGGCACATTCCCCATATATATTCCGCGGCCATCAGGCCGCCACCTTCCCGCACCCCGCATCCCGCATCCCGCACCCCGTTATTTTTCCCCGTCTGGGCACATCTCCATAAAAAAATCGTGCCGCATCAGCGGCACTCCTTCCCGAAGTCCGAAGTCCCAAATCCGAAGTCCGAATTCCGTCATTCCCGATCCAATAGTTTTTGAAAAGGAGATGGATAAGTTATATTTCCTGTATTTTATTCTTCTCCGGCGAGCCATCGGGCGATGTCCATGATGTGTATTCCTTCGTAATCATAGGCGGGATGCCCGGTATGGGCAAGGATCCATTTGGGGTAGGCATCGCGGATGGAGAGGAGGGGGGATATTTCCCGTTTCATGGTTTCCGGGGAGGTGATGTCGTCACTGACCTGGATGTAGATTTTCTTCTGATCGTCCATGGCAACGAAGTCTATCTCTTTCTGATAGAGTTTTCCTACGTAGACGCGATATCCCCGGCGGAGGAGTTCGAGGGCTGCCATGTTTTCATAGAGTCTGCCATAGTCCATGTTTCGTTTCCCCAGGCGAGCAAAGCGGAAGCCTGCATCGACCATGTAGTATTTCTCGATGGTATTCAGGTATTTCTTTCCTTTAATGTCGTATCGCTGCATGCGATAGAAAAGGAAGGCTCGACAGAGGTATTCTATGTAGTTGGAAACGGTGACGTGGTTTGTTTTGGTCTGGCTGCTGATGAGGGTGTCTGCGATTTTGTTGGGGGAGATGAGATTTCCTATGTTGTCCAGAAGGTAGTCCGCTGTCTTGAGGAGGACGGAGTCATCCCGGAGTCCATATTTCTGCCGGAGGTCTCTCGTGATGATGGTATCAAAGATGCCTGTGATATAGCCGTTCCGGTCTTGTTCTTTTTCGTAGATGTAGGAGCCTGCCATGCCTCCCTGAAGGGTGTATTTCTCAAAGCTTTCGTCCAGGTCCTGATCTTTGTGGTATGCACGGTATTCGGCGAAGCTGAAGGGCAATACATGGATTTCAAGGTATCGACCTGTAAAGAGGGTGGCGAGGTCGCTGGAGAGCATGAAGGCATTGGAGCCGGTGATGTAAATATCGTAGGTGCCTTTGGCATGGAGGCTGTTGATGGCTTTTTCGAAGTTTCTGCACAGCTGGACTTCATCGACAAAGACGTAGTTGTGGACTCCCGGTTTTGTTCTGGAAATAAAGTACCGGTAGAGGGCATGGTATTCCTGCAGTTCTTCGTTTTCCAGGTCCATGAGGTCTATGTACATGATGTTTCCTTCGGAGTCCGCTTCCTGAAGGTAGGAAATATAGGATTTCAGGAGTTCTGATTTGCCGCAGCGTCTCACTCCCGTGATGACTTTGATGTCCGGTTTGCCCCGGAGCGCTTTCAGCCTCTCCAGATAGAGGGGTCTTTCTATACGGGTCATGGCATCCTCACTTTCGAAAGTTGAAAAAATTTAAAGTTTTGAAAGTTAATTATATTGTACCAATTTGGTATCGGCAGAGCAATCAGGACTTTCAAAAGTGGAAAAATTTTTAAGTTTTGAAAGTGAAGAGCACCTCCTGCCCTTTCAGGCCCTTCGGGCCAGCTTCCCCCGGGGGAAGCCTGATCGCGAGGCTTTTTCTTCATTTTCGTCTTGTACGATTGAACAACCCCTCAGTCTGCTCCGCAGACAGCTCCCCAGGCTCGGGGAGCCTTGAACATTTCGACTTGCAGGGGTATTTCATGTTCCCGGGCAGAGTCCCCATATATGTTCGTCGGCGCATCAGCGCCGACACCTCCCCTAATCCCCAATTCCCAATTCCTCCCTGCGATTCGGGCTTTTCACACTCGCCTGTGTACAGCCCCATATAAATTCGTGCCGCATCAGCGGCACTCCTTCCCGAAGTCCCAAATCCGAAGTCCGAATTCCGTTTTTCCTCATTTCCGACTCGAATGTGTAGTGCCGGGAAAGCATCAATCATCCCATCCGTCAGCTTCGCTGACACCTTCCCTATCTAGGGAAGGCTATCCATCAGGCGGCCTTTAGCCGCCGGGTGTATCCCCTGCCCTTTCAGGCCCTTCGGGCCAGCTTCCCCGAGGGGAAGCCAACTCGTGAATCTTTTTTCTCATTTTCGTCTTGTATGATCGTACAGCCCCCCACCGCTGCGCGGAGCCCCCCGGGATACTTGTACCTTTTATCTCATTTTCGACTTGCACGATAGTACAGCCCCTCCGTCGCCTTCGGCGACACCTCCCCGAACTTCGGGGAGGCTGTTCGGGGGGCCTGACCGTTTCGACATTAACGGGTATTTCAGCATCGCCTGTGCAAAATCCCCATATATACTCCGCGGCCATCAGGCCGCCACCTTCCCGCACCCCGCTCCCCGCACCCCGCTCCCCGTTTTTTCTTCAATACGCACATTCCCCATATATACTTATCGCTGCATCAGCAGCGATACCTTCCCGAGAACCCCGATCACCCCCGACATTCCCGATCATCCCCGATTCAAAAGTCAATCGGTCATATAGTTTCATTTCCACTATAGGCCCGATATCCCCGAGATTCCCGATCTTCCCCCAACACAAAACCCCGCCCGAATGGGCGGGGTTTTCTATTTCCAAAGGAATGATTATTTCCCTTCTTTATGGGCGATAGCTGCTTTGACGAGTCCGTAGAAGAGGGGGTGCGGTCTGTTCGGGCGGCTCTTGAATTCGGGGTGTGCCTGGGTGGCTACGAAGAAGGGGTGGTCTTTGAGTTCGATGGTTTCTACGAGGCGTCCGTCAGGGGAGGTGCCGCTGATGGTGAGGCCTGCTTTTTCGAGCTGGGGACGGAGGTCGTTGGATACTTCGTATCTATGGCGATGGCGTTCGTATACGATTTCCTGGTTTCCATAGAGTTCTCTTGTCTTTGTGCCTTCTGCCAGTTTGCAGGGATAGATGCCAAGGCGCATGGTGCCGCCTTTTTCTGTGACGTCTTCCTGGTCTGGCATGAGGTCAATAACGGGGTATGGGGTCTTTTCGTCGAATTCGGAGGAGTTGGCTCCTTCGAGGCCGCAGGCGTTTCTTGCGTATTCGATGACGGCACACTGCATACCAAGGCAGAGTCCGAGGAATGGGATGCCATGGGTTCTGCAGTAGCCGGCGGTATCGATTTTTCCTTCGACTCCGCGGTATCCGAAGCCTCCGGGGATGACTACGCCGTCAATATTCTTGAAGACTTCATCGAGGTCCGGTTTTTCTTCTTCCAGTTTTTCGGAGTTGATCCAGTGGATTTTGACTTTTTTGCCGAAGGCGTAGCCTGCATGGGACAGGGCTTCGCATACGGAGAGGTAGGCGTCATGGAGTTTGACGTATTTCCCTACGAGACCGATATTGACTTCATCTTTGGCATTGAGGATGCGATGGACCATTTCTTTCCAGTCTTCCATGTCGCAGGGTTTGTCTTCGAGTCCCAGTTTATTGAGTACGATGCGGTCCAGTCTTTCCTGCTGGAGAAGGAGGGGTACTTCGTAAATGGAGGCTGCTGTGAGGTTATTGATGACTGCTTCTTTTTCTACGTCGCAGAAGAGGGCGATTTTCCGTTTCATATCGTCCGGCAGGGCTTTGACGGTACGGCATACGATGATATCCGGCTGGATACCGATGGAGCGGAGTTCTTTGACGGAGTGCTGGGTGGGTTTGGATTTCAGTTCGTCTGCTGCTTCGATGTAGGGTACGAGGGTGACGTGGATATAAATGACGTCATTTCTGTTCGGTAGGTCTTTTTTGACCTGACGGATGGCTTCGAGGAAGGGCAGGGATTCGATATCGCCTACGGTACCACCGATTTCGGTGATGACGATATCTGCATTGTCATTCCGGCCGACCCGGAGGACTCTTTCTTTGATTTCGTTGGTAATATGGGGAATGACCTGGATGGTGGAGCCCAGGTATTCGCCTTTTCTTTCTTTATTGATGACGGACTGGTAGATTTTGCCGGTGGTCACGTTCGATGCTTTGGAGAGGTTTTCATCGATGAATCGTTCATAATGGCCGAGGTCCAGGTCTGTTTCTGCTCCATCATCGGTAACGAATACTTCGCCGTGCTGGTATGGGCTCATGGTTCCGGGGTCGATATTGATGTAGGGATCAAATTTCTGGATGGTGACTTTGTAGCCTCTGTTTTTGAGGAGTCTGCCCAGGGATGCGGCAGTGATGCCTTTGCCCAGGGAAGAAACGACGCCGCCTGTTACGAAGATGTATTTAGTCATGGGACCTCCTTTGGATAGGGTGGAAATAAGGAAATAGTATTTCTTACATATGATCAGGTGCCGAGATGCCGAGGATATTCAGGGCATGGACCAGGATGTACTGAACGGCTGTGATGAGGCCCAGTCTGGCCTGGGTGACTTCCGGTTCCACATTGAGGATCCGGCAGGCTCTATAGAAGTGATGGAAGAGGGCTGCCAGTTCATAGGCGTATTTGGCAATGCGCTGGGGCGCTCTTTCTGCAGCGGCTCCTGCAATGAGCTGATGGTAGTTTTCCATCTTTTTGATCAGGTCCAGTTCGCATTCTTCGGTGAGCCTGGTGAAGTCCACGCCTTTGAAGGCAGGATCCCAGGTCACTTTGGCTTCTTCTGCCTGACGGAAGAGGGAGTGAATGCGGGCATTCGCATACTGGATATAGTAAACCGGGTTGTCGGCGGACTGTTTCTTTGCCAGGTCGATATCGAAATCCATCTGGGAGTCCAGGGTCCTTGCGCAGAAGAAATAACGGGCTGCGTCGGTGCCGACTTCGTCCATCAGTTCCCGGAGGGTGACTGCCTGGCCGGTCCGTTTGCTCATCTTCACGGGCTGTCCGTCCCGAAGGAGGGTAACCATCTGGAGGAGCATGATTTCAAAGTCATCGGGGTTGTAGCCCAGGAATTTCATGGCTGTCTTCAGACGGATGATGTATCCATGGTGGTCTGCGCCCCAGATATCGATGAGTTTATTGTAGCCTCTGCGAATCTTATTTCCTACATAGGCGATGTCCGAACAGAAATAGGTGGGTACGCCATTGGTACGGATGACTACGCGGTCTTTGTCATCTCCGTTTTTCGTGGTACGGAGCCAGAGGGCGCCGTCTTTTTCATACATATTGTCTTCGTCTTTGAGGATTTTGAGGGCTGCATCCACCTGGTCCGGATAGAGGGACCGTTCGGAGAACCAGTTGTCAAAGTCCACATTGAATTCGTGCAGGTCTTTTTTCAGGTCTGCCAGTTTTTCCTGAAGGCCTATATCTTTGAAGGCGGCAATCCGGTCTTTTTCGTCCATATCCAGGTATTTCTTACCGTCTTTTTCCAGGATATGGCGGGCGGTATCAATAATGTCAGCTCCATGGTACCCGTCTTCGGGAACTTCTGCATCCATTCCGCAAAGCTGGAGGTAACGGGCATTGATGGATTCGGCCAGATGATCGATCTGGCTCCCTGCATCGTTCACGTAGTATTCGGAAAGTACGTCATAGCCGGCTGCCCTTAAGAGGTTGATCATGGCAGAGCCATAGGCTGCGCCTCTTGCATGGCCGATATGGAGGAGGCCCGTGGGGTTGGCAGAAACGTATTCTACGAGGATTTTATCTTTCTGCATCTTCGGCAGGTCCCCATAGGAGGGGCCGGCAGCGAGGATATTTTTCAGTTCTGTGTAGACCGTATCTTTGGCAAGGAAGAAATTGATAAAGCCGGCGCCGGCGATTTCCGTCTTTGCTACCAAAGGGGTATCCAGGTGTTTCACAATGGCCTGGGCAATGAGGCGGGGCGCACGATGGGCGGTGCGGGCCCACTGCATGGCTGCATTGGTGGAGTAGTCGCCGAATTCTTTTTCCTTCGGTATTTCCAGACGCTGGACAGGAGCATAGCTGCCTTCCGGAAGTTCTCCGGCTTTGATCGCTGCGTCTTTGGCTTTTTCAATGATTTCCTTTAATTCTTCTCTAACTTCCATGAAATTCCGGATCCTCCCGAACATTGACAATAATCTGATTCAAATGGGTAAAGAGGCCTTTCAGCTCCACGTCGTAGGAAAGGCGCATTTCTCCCTCTCCCTTTTCGATGGAATTCACGAGTTCCCGGGTCGTCACCAGGACTTCCAGGTCCCCCATGGGCGTGCGGAATGCGGAACGCGATTTCTCGCCTACCCGGTAAAACTGATTCTGGGTGAAAGCACCTTCCCGGATCAGGTCGACCCGGTCCTCATACATACGGAGTGTGGTGGTGGTCCCTTCCATGCCGGCCAGCTTCGTTTCTTTGTAGGTGACGTACTTCATGTCCCCTTCTTCGCCGTAAAGACCGGGGGTCTCCAGGGAAATTTTCTCGTCTTTCCCGTCCTCATCCCGCTGCAGCGAAGTGACGCTGATGATGACATGTTTCTCCAAAATTCCACCCCATTCCCAATTACAAAATATCTATTTTATTATACCATAGAAAAGACCCTTTTTAGAGAGCTTTCTTATAAAACAACAGACGATATTATAGCACTTATATATGACACAAGCAATTGGATAAACCCCGCCGGCACGCAAAAATTGCCTGCCAATCAGAACCCGGGACGGTTGAGGCTTTTCGATCCTATTCGTTAGCGGAATGGGGGATTCGCCGCCCGATGGGGACCCGGGGCGCTTGAGGCTTTCCCGCCTCGGGTTGAAGGTCAGCCGCATCTATACCGTGAAGGAAATGAGAGGGCGAAGGGTACGCGGAAAGGCTCCCCTCGATAGGGGAGCTCCGGCGCAGCCGGTGAGGGGACGAACAAGTCGGAAAGTCTCCCCGCTGTAACAACAGAAAATGAAAAGAATGATAATGGCTAAAGAGCAGGGAATTGGATCCAGGCGGCCTCCGGCCGCCTGATGGTCAGCCTTCCCTAGATAGGGAAGGTGTCGCCGTAGGCGACGGATGGGATGATGAATGCTTCTCTCAGCACTACAGGTCCACGGCAGACATGAGGAAATCCATCAGCATACTATCGGTCACAACCTTCCCTGGGATGGGAAGGTGTCAGCGGAGCTGACGGATAGGTCGTACAATCGTCTCGCGGAGAATTAGGAAAATAAAAAGTACACTTCCCACGTACTTCAGTTTATTTGCAGTCATTTGCGATTTTTAACAGAGATGAACTTACCCGGCCGCTCCGCGTCCACCCTTCCAGCACTCGGAAGGGTGGAGCCCGGTATCATGCGTACCGTTTTCCTCATATGTGCCATGAACGGGTAGTGCGAAATTTTCCTTTACTTGCCCTCTCACCCCTTTGGGGAGCTCTCCCGAGGGAGAGCACTTGCTTAACGGTATAATCATTTGTCCCGAGTACCTTTTATCAGTTAGCCTCATATGTGCCTTGTACCGAACTCTGCGCTTGTACCTTTTTAGCTCATTTTCGTCTTGTACCTGAGACATCCCCTCCGTCACTTCGTGACACCTCCCCGCACTTCGGGGAGGTCCGCATTTACCGATAGAGACACTTAGTACAGGTACCTTTTGTCATTAGCCTCATTTGTTCCTGGCAGCTGTGATACGACCCCTCAGTCTGCTTCGCAGACAGCTCCCCAAGCCTGGGGAGCCTTGAACGTTTCGACTTGTACGAGCTTTTCATACCCGCCTGTGTACATTCCCCATATAAATTCGTCGGCGGAGAGCGCCGACACCTTCCCGATACTCCCGAGACTCCCGATACCCCCGACAGCCCCGATCCAAAAGTCATCGAAGAAAGAAGTTTCCCAATAAAAAATGGGCGCCTATATAACTTTAAGGCGCCCACCTTCACGAATCACGAAGAACGAATCACGAATTTTCGAAAGTGTCTCTACAGGGGCTCGCCGTGATGAGGCTGACTCACGAATACCGTTTCTGACTCAAACCGTTGCCTATACTGAGAATATATATTCGAAATACTCTTCCTGAAATTTCTTGGTTCCTCCCCTGGAGATGGGGATGACGGCGCCGCCTATTTCTATGGTCCCTGTCTTGATGGCCTGGATGGCTTTTCTGTTGACGAGGTAGCCTTTGGAAGGAATGGCGAACTGGCCGGGGGACATGGTATCCAGGCTGTCTTTGAGGCTGGTGAGGGTAAGCCGGGTCTGCAGGGTATCTCCACCGGAGAGATGGAGGGTGAGGATATGGCCATCGGTTTCAACGTACTGGATATAATCGATTTCGATGACCCGTATGCCTCCTTCTACTTTGAATATCATACGCCGGCTGTGACGGAGTCGGATATTATCCATGACCCGGTCCATGGCTTCGTTGAATTGTTCCATGGTGAAGGGTTTCAGGAGGTAATGGGCGGCGCCGATGGTGAAGGCTTCGACGGCATATTCGTCGCTTCCTGTGAGAAATACGATTTCTGCGGGCACTTTTTCTTTCCGAAGCTGGGCGGCGATGTCGGTACCCATGATGCCTGGCATGCAGATATCGAGAAGGACCACGTGAAAGGGGGTCCGTTCTTCCACGTCGTTCACGAATTTGTAGGCGTCGGTATAGAGATTGAATTTCACGTCAATCTTTTTGTTTTCGAAATATTTTTTCGCAGCAAAATGGGTGAGTCTCACCTGATCCTGCATATCATCGCAAATGGCTACGAGCATGTAGTTCCCTCTCTTTCTCATCTCTATATAAACGGGATTTGTCCCGGATATGTATCGGGTAATGGGTAATGGGTAATGGGTTATCGTCCGAGTAACTTTGGGAAATATTATTTTTCAGAAACTGTACATTGGGGTTAATGGGGTTCAGGGTTACCGGCTGGAATCCCATGCTTGCCGGGAAGCTGTACATTGGGGTTAATGGGTTAGCCCCCGCTCGCACGGACGCCGTTAACTGATTAACCCTTATGTACAGTTTTTCTGTCCAAATGACTCTCAGGGCAATCCACCTCATGAGCTATGACTAACTGCTAACGGCTGACTGCTAACTGCTTTCCAGTATTTTTCTCAGCTCCGCCAACGTCTCGTCATACAGTCTCGATAGTTCTTCCTGATGTTCTTTCACAAACCCCGGGCCTTCGCCGTTCTTCAGCGACAGTTCGCAGGCTTTGGCGAGGTCTGAGAGTTTCTTTGCTCCCAGGGCGAGGGAGGAGGATTTGAGGCCGTGGACGGCGATCTGGTAGTTTTTCCAGTCTTCCGCGGCGAAGAATTTCTTCAGTTTTTCCATATGGCCGGTATCGAGGAAGGACTGGATCATTTCTTTATAGAAATCCATGTTGTCCATACAGTAGGAGAGGCCCAGTTTTTCATCGATCAGAGGCTCTGCGGATTCTTTTTCCGCAGGCGCTGCGCCTTTTCCGGAAACTTTGATGACTTTTTCTTTCGGCAGCCATTTCATACACATTCTTTCGAGGACTTTGCCTTCGATGGGTTTGGAGAGGTAATCCCAGAAACCTTCGGAGAGGTAGGCTTCCCGGGCTCCGCTGATGGCATTGGCGGTAAGGACGATGATCGGAATATCCCGGATGGCATGGGGCATTTCTTTTTTCATTTTTTCCAGGGTTTCCACGCCGGCCATGATGGGCATGAGGTCATCCAGGAAGATGAGATCATACCGGGTTTTACGGATTTTTTCCATGGCTTCTTTCCCACTCATAGCGGTATCGATTGTCATGGCCGTTTTCTTCAGGAGTCCCCGGAAGAGGAGGAGATTCATATCGATATCGTCCACTACCAGGATTCTCGCTGACGGTGCTTCGAAGGATTCGTGATAGTCTTCCACCAGGGAGAGGCGGTCATTGAAGGCTTTTTCGAAATCTCCCACCGGCGTGGGATCTATGATGCCCTGTTTCAGGTCAAAGTGGAAATCGGATCCTTTGCCATAGGTGCTTTCCAGTTCCAGACGGCTGTCCATGAGGGACAGGGTCTTCGACGCGATGGAAAGGCCAAGGCCGCTGCCTTCGATATTTCTATTTCTCGATTCCTCCACTCTTCGGAAGGATTCGAAAAGTTTGTCCTTTTCTTCTTCCCGGATGCCGATCCCCGTATCTTTCACGGACACGTGGAGGAGGATTTTCTGATCGGTCATGGGGCTGGCCTTCACGGAGAAGGTAATGGACCCTTTCTCCGTATATTTCACCGCATTGGTGAGGAGGTTCGTAATGACCTGACGGAGCCGCACATCATCTCCGTAGAGCCGGCTCGGGAGGTTCGGATCGATTTCCTTATGAATGACAAGGCCTTTGGCCTCTGCCCTGGGACCGATCATGACGATGAGATCGGACAGGAAGGAAACCGTATTGTAAGTCACAGGCACGATATCCATCTTCCCCGACTCAATGCGGGAGAAATCGAGGACATCATTGATGAGGGAAAGAAGATTCCGCCCGCTCGCCCGGATCCTGGCCGCATATTCACGGATGGCGGGGTCCTGAGCCTCACGGATAATCATTTCATCGAAGCCAAGAATCGCATTGATAGGCGTCCGGATTTCATGGGACATATGGGCCACGAAGTCCCCCTTTGCCCTATTGGCAGTCTCGGCTTTTGCCTTCAGTATTTCCTGGGCCTCCGCGAATTTCTCTATTTCCTTCGTATAGGCGTCGGAGCGCCTCCGGTCTTCGGCGATACTTCGGGAAACGATGATGATGAGAATGATCATGATGAGCACAAAGAGGAAGGTATTTCTATAAATCAGGGAGGCAAAGAGGGAATTTTCATACTCATTGTCATCCTCTATTTCCAGAAGCCAGTCCATATTGTCCATGTATTTCCGGACAATGTAGCCCCCATCGGGCAGCTCCTCATAGAGGTAATCTTTCATCCCCGCATACTCTTTCAGCTTCGTACTGGTGAGGACTGTCTGATCGATGGACGCCTGGCCTTCATTGATCCGGATGGCATCCTCATCATTGATCAGATTGATGTGGACATTGTATTCATTCACGAAACCGCTCAGGATTTCCTGAAGGTCCGAGACTTCCACACTCACCCCGCAGACACCGAGGAGTTCGCCTTTCTCATTCACGATCCGTGCATTCACGAAGACAGTCCACTTATCCCCATGGGCCTGATCCGTATCCAGGTCCAAATCCACCATGCGGCCGGTGGAAATAAAAGTGGAGTACCACACGTCATGGGCATCATGGAGAGGGTCCACAATCTTATTGAACCCGCTCTGGGAATAATATTTCCCACTTTTCTGGGAAATAATGAAAGCGGAACTGTAATTCATCCGGGTGGAAAGCTTCGACAGGTAGGAAACCACCTGCTTTGCCTCTTCTTCATTCGGGAAGTCCTCATTCTCCATGGATTCCATGAGGAAATGGTCCGAAGCCATGGTCTGGGCGACAGCAATAGGCTCCGACAGGCGGTTATTGATGGAATCATAAATCTGCGCCGCCAGCACCTTCGAGAGTTCCTCATTATTCCCCTTGATCACCGTATGGAGCGAATGGACGGAAAGAGCCGTGGTCAGTAAAAAGCTGACAATGATCAGGACCACCGTCATCAGGATCAGACGGCTGTGCTTGAACTTCATCATAAGACTCCCCTCCATTCCAGGAAATAAAGAGACCTTCTCTCCCCTACATTATAAAAAAGGTTTCGGAGAAAAATCCGAAACCTGTCACGACTGGTAGGTTTTGACGACACGAAATGTAAAGGGGGAGGTAATTTTTTTAATTGCCCCGGGAAAATAAAAATACCCCGGACCTTGGAATCGGGATGCGGGGTGCGGGGTGCGGGATGCGGGATGCGGGATGCGGGATGCGGGAAGGTGTCGGCGCTGACGCGCCGACAAATTTATATGGGGAATGTACACAGACGGGGGAAAAGACCGGATGGCAGAGAGGAATTGGGGGTTAGGAATTGGGGGTTAGGAAAGGTGGCGCTGCTGATGCAGCGCGAAATAAATATGGGGAATGTGTACAGGAGAGCGTGTAAAGCCCGTAAAAGAGAAATGGAGATAAAACCCACGCGAAAAAAGCTTCCCCTCGGGGAAGTCATGCTTTTCGATTAGCACATTTTCGACCAAGTAATTTTACCGTCGCTCCTGCCCGGAAACTTTTCGACTTGTTCGTGCCTCCACCGCTTCGCGGAGCCCCCTTATCGAAGGGGCCCGCATTTGCCGATAGAGTCAATAATTCCAAGTACCTTCTCTCAGTCAGCCTCATATGTGGCACTATCGGTTGCGGGTAGGCTTCCCCCTCGGGGAAGCTGGCTGCGAAGCAGACTGAAAGGGCAGGGACGGAATCCCGGCGGCCTTTGGCCGCCAGATGATCAGCCTTCCCCAGATGGGGAAGGTGTCAGCGAAGCTGACGGATGGGATGATTTATGCTTCTCTGCTCATGTGACTGAAATGTTCTTTCATCGTCTCAGGCATTACATTTCTCCCTGTCAGGGGTAATTGACCGGCCGGGAGATTTTACCGCCGATACAGCCCAGGATTGGTTTCGACTTGTTCGTGCCCCCACCGCTTCGCGGAGCCCCCTTCTCGAAGGGGGCCACGCTTTTTCCGATAGAGTCATTTGTCCCACGTATGTTTCGTCAGTCAGCCTCATATATGGCACTATCGGTTGCGGGTAGGCTTCCCCTCGGGGAAGCTGGCTGCGAAGCAGACTGAAAGGGCAAGGGAATGGGAAATGGCGGAGAAATCCCGGCATGCGATTTCAAGTTCTTCCATTGACCCTGTTTATAATATCCTGACAGACTCCATCGAAATTCTGATGTACAGCAAGGTTAGAATACCTGACAACGGTAAAGCCCCATTTTTGAAGCTGTCTGGTACGAAAGGCATCGTATTTCCTTCCTTCTTCCGTAAAATGCTGTCCACCATCTACTTCTACAATGAGTCCGGATTTCGGGTAGAAGAAATCTACTATGTAATGGCCGATTACTTTTTGATGAATGAAGTGGAATCCCATCTTTTTATAATGAAGGAAGAAATCATGCCAGAGATTGTTTTCTTCAGCCGTCATATTTTTCCTGAGTTCTCTTCTCCGCCTCTTCATCTCCTCACTGACCGGCAAGTTCATGCCTTCCACCAATTCCCAATCATCATCAGGATTCCACAACCACTCCCTGTAATGAAATGCCTTCAATTTACCCACCTCCTGCATGTTTTTCTTTTAGTATATCAAAGGAAATATATAATTACAGACCGGTTTTATATGCTTTGCAGATTTCAGGGCTAAAGACGTACCATTTTCATGCCAATCGCCTCAAAACCTCCGCGAGAAGGCTTCCCCCTCGGGGAAGCTGGCCCGAAGGGCCTGAAAGGGCAAGGGATGAAATCCCGGCGGCCAAAGGCCGCCATTCCCTTTACCTGCCCTCTCACCGCTGCCGCGGAGCTCTCCCAAGGGAGAGCCTTCTTGACTGCCGTTCAAGTCAATGATCCCATGTAGGTTTCGTCAATCAGCCCTGTATGTGCCTCAAAACCTTCGCGAGTAGGCTTCCCCTTCGGGGAAGCTGGCCCGAAGGGCCTGAAAGGGCAAGGGATGGAATCCCGGCGGCCAAAGGCCGCCTTTTTCTTTAGCGCCCTCTCACCGGCTCCGCCGGAGCTCTCCCGAGGGAGAGCCTGCCTGACTACCGTTTTCCTCATTTTTCCCGGGTATGCTTTATCAATCAGCCTCATATGTGCTATCTGCCGAACCCTGCGCTTGTATCTTTTTAGCTCATTTTCGACATGTACCTGAGACATCCCCCCACCGCATTCGCGGAGCCCCCGGGATAAGTTTACCTTTAAGCTCACTTTCGACTTGTAAGATAGTACAGCCCCTCCGTCGCCTTCGGCGCCACCTCCCCGAACTTCGGGGAGGCTTTTTCGGGGGGCTCTTTCTTACCGATAGAGTCATTTGTCCCGACTACGTTTCATCAGTCAGCCTCATTTGTGCCTTGCAGCGGTAGTGCCCTCCCGGGCTCGGGGGCAGGTGAGTTTTCGACTCATACGGGCTTTTCATACCCGCCTGCCTACATTCCCCATATATTCTGCGCTGCATCAGCAGCGCCACCTTCCCGATAGCCCCGATAGTCCCGAGATTCCCGATATCCCCGATTCAAAAGCCATTCGGTCATATAGTTTCCTTTCAAAAATAAGTCCAACTTCAATACTTGCGGCCGTCAGGCCGCCACCTTCCCGCACCCCGCTCCCCGCTCCCCGCACCCCGCTCCCCGTTATTTTTCCTCGCCTGTGTACATTTCCCATAAAAACTCGTGCCGCATCAGCGGCACACCTTCCCTAATCCCCAATCCCTAATTCCTAATTCCTTTCTACGATACAGGGTTTTCAACCCCGTCTGAGCACAACCCCATAAAAAAATTGTGCCGCGAAAGCGGCACACCTTCCCGATAACCCCGATACTCCCGACAACCCCGACATTCCCGATTCAAAAGTCAATCACCCATATGGTTTCCTTTTCAGTTTGAAGTCGAAGCGGCTTCTTTCTCATTCACCGGGCACTGCAGGTACGCGGAGACCCAGCCGTTTTCCTGTTTCCACAGGGCACTGGCTCCATTTTCTTTACAGAACCGGCGGAGGGATTCCATGCCGATGCCGTGATTTTCTTCGAGGGTCATGGGGAGTCCATCTTTGGCAAGGATGACTTTCCCGGAGTAGTAGTTACGGACAAGGGCGGTGAGGTTTCCATTTTCCACTCTGGCGATGAGGGTGATCTGGCGGTTTTCCGGTTTTTCTTTTTCGCTGGCATGGAAGGCATTCTCCACAAGGTTGGCAAGGACCATGGAGAGGCCTATTTCCTCTTTCAGGCCGCCGGGGATGAGGACTTTCGTGACGAAGGGGATTTTCTTTTCTTTTGCTTCGGCGACGAAGTGGGAAAGGGCGGCATTGATGACCGTATTTTCACAGATTTTCCGGATTTTCGTGCGGGAGAGGTCCCCTTCCGCATGGGCGATGAGGGCCCTGGCGTCTTTTATATTTCCACTTTCCAGGCAGGCGGAAAGGGAGCGGAGGAAATGACGTTTGTCATGGCGGATGATTTTCATATACCGCTGGGAGGCCTCGAGACTCCCTGCATAGGTGGAAAGATAGGTGAGCTGCTTTTCTTCGCGGTGCTCCTTTTCTTTGGCCAGTATGTACTGCTCTGCCACTTTTGTCCCTTCATAGACGGAAAGGCCCACGGCCAGGGCAAGGATGGAATCCATCATTCTCGGGAAGAAGAACATGACCCCCACGACCTGATCGGGGAACCAGTTCATGTAGAAAAATTCATTGAGATAGGCACAGAGAGGGATGAGGCAGGTGTAATGCCAGGCAAAGGACTGCACCCCTTCCAAATGGAGGCGGAAGAAATTTTTGAAAATAGGCCGGACGAAGGGCGTGAAGGCCACCATGAAGAGGAAGAGAAGGATGAGGTATTCCGGCAGGTGCTGCCTGAATACTTCCTCAGACACGATAAGGAGCTCCAGATTCGTGGCCAGGGTATGGCAGAAAAAGGCATGGAGCCCCACCATACTGAAGACGAAAATATGCCGCGGGAACATGCCGGGCAGGAGGAAATTGAAAAGAAGGAGCCCCGGCACCCAGATGACGGTGTAGTAAAGCTTCCCGAAATGGGTGAACCAGGCACCATAGCCCAGGGCGTAAATGCCGATGATGGAAATAAAAGCCAGCACCGAAATTGCGGCAAATCCCATGTACATATGCCGCTTCGTTTTCCCGTCCATGGTGTCACTGAAAGGAAGGTACCACAGATACATATGAGCCCATACAGGAAGAAGCAGGAAAAAAGATGCGAGACAAGCTTTGAGCGTCATGAGTGACCTCCTTTCGTTTTTGGAAATAGTTATCAGTTAATAGTTATCACTTGCATTGTACCCAGGCGGACGACGGGACTTTTGAGTTATCACGCCTATCCGTTTTAACTGAAATTTCTAATAAGGTTTTAGACCCTATTGCGTGACAAATTTTCTGAATAGCAGCCGGGCCACTGATAACTGTGAACTGAGAACTTCTTCCTTACCAGTTGCATTGTACCCAGGCGGGCGGCGATTGCCTGCGCACAAACGGAAGAGCAGGAGATGGAATCCCGGCGGCCTTTGGCCGCCTAATGGTCAGCCTTCCCTAGATAGGGAAGGTGCCCCGAAGGGGCGGATGGGATGATTGATGCTTCCCCTGCTCATGTGACTGAAATGCTCTTTCATCGTCTCAGGCATCGCCTTTTCATGGGTAAATTTTTCTACCGGGAAACTTTACTGCCGATACAGCCAGGAATGGTTTCGACTTGATCGCTGCCCACCGCTATCGCGGAGCCCCCTTCTCGAAGGGGGCCACGCATTATGCCGATAGAGTCATTTGTCCCGGGTACCTTTTATCAGTCAGCCTCATATGTGCCTTGCGTGTACAGTGCTGATTTTTTACTTCGCCTGCCCTCTCACCCCTTTGGGGAGCTCTCCCGAGGGAGAGCACTTGCTTAACGGTATAGTCATTTATCCCGACTACGTTTCATCAGTCAGCCTCATTTGTGCCTGGCAGCGGTAGTACAGCCCCCTGCTCACTTCGCTCGCCGCCCCCGGACTCGGGGGCAGGTGTTTTCGACTCGTACGGGCTTTTCACACTCGCCTGTGCACAATCCCCATAAATATTCGTCGATGCATC
>Ga0256406_1001562_pt1 | contig 36327 bp, 32 predicted proteins | sample RumenRJG_03DNA_FD_185986 | JGI IMG/M metagenome (GOLD analysis project Ga0256406, IMG submission 185986) | Bovine rumen microbial communities from Lethbridge, Alberta, Canada - RJG_03 | ecosystem: Host-associated > Mammals > Digestive system > Stomach > Rumen | place: Canada: Alberta | collected...
TAGCTGCCCGCGACGAGGACTGAAGCCGTGGCCTTTACCGTTACCCTCGGTTAATTGGATGAAACTTTGGAGTTTGTCAATCAAAAACTCCACAACAACTTGACACGATCAAGTTCAGTTTCAAAACAGACACAAAGCGGAGAGATCTGATATAATAAAGGTCTCTCCGCCTTCGTATCAGAAAAGAATAGCTTATAGGTGTAATCATGTTAATTGCAAAAAACAAAAAAGTAGCAGGCATCATCTGTGCATTGATAGTGATCATTGCCGTAGCGGCCTTTGCCTTTGCAAAAGTGAGCAAAGTCGACAAGTACGGAGCAGAAGGCCATTCGGTGATCACCGAAAAAAGCCTGGCTGAGGTGAGCGAAGTTTTGAGACAGGCCCAGCTATCGAACGTCGATCTGTTCGAAACATGGGTGTATGAGTATTTTGAAAATGAGGATATTACTGCAGCCGCTTATTCGGATGCGGACAGTAAGATTATCGCCATGCTCCTTGCCGATGATCAGATCAGCTGCAAGGACGCAAAGGAATACAAGGGCGAATATCTCAGGGACGACGTCGGCAGGATAGAGAGAGAAGATACATTTATGTTCATAAGAGACAACCTGCCTGTCTTTACTACATTGTTTGGAGAAACCGACATACCCAAAAGCGGGATCAAGGACGCCCTTCCCGAAAACTGGAAAAAACACGACATCAGATTCATCAATGACAAGAGTACTCTCGTCAGCCTGGTGACGAAGGTGCCGGAAAAGGATGAAGTTGTCGTAGCCCACGCCGGCATACTTATCGATTGCAGCGATATGGTGGATACGGGCATAAAATCGAAATATCTGTTTGTGGAAAAAATCGCATCCAACGATGCTTTCCACGCATCAGAGATAGATGCTCCCGAAGAGCTAATTGATATCTTCAGCGGGAGAGAAGAGAACAAAACAGGCGATGGCGAGCCCAACAGCCTGGTATATATGAACGACAAATATTTAGGAGAATTAAAATAGCTTGGAAAGGAGCAATTTATGAACACGCAGATCACACCAACAATCACCTATATCGGTTGCAATGACCACGATGTAGACCTTTTCGAGGGGCAGTACATCGTTCCCAACGGCATGGCCTACAACTCATACGCCCTATTCGGCGACAAGGTGGCCATCATGGATACCATGGATCAGAAGAAGACCGATGAGTGGCTCCAGAACATCGATGCGGCGCTTAAGGGTCGTCAGCCGGACTATCTCATCGTACAGCATATGGAGCCGGACCATTCCGCATCCATCGAGGCTTTCGTGAACAAGTTCCCAAAGGCAACGGTAGTCGGAAACAAGAAGACCTTTGCCATGATCGGACAGTTCTTCCCGGATATGCACATCCAGGACATCAAAGTAGTCGAAAACGGAGATACCATGGATCTTGGTGGGCACGAGCTTACCTTTGTCTTTGCACCCATGGTCCACTGGCCCGAGGTCATGATGACATATGACGCAACTGAGAAGGTCCTCTTCTCGGCCGACGGATTCGGAAAGTTCGGAGCTCTGGATGTCGAGGAAGACTGGGCATGCGAAGCCCGTCGTTACTACATCGGCATCGTGGGTAAGTACGGTCCCCAGGTACAGGCTGTCCTGAAGAAGGCGGCGGCTCTGGACATTCAGACAATCTGTCCCCTCCACGGCCCCATCCTTACTGAGGATCTGGGATACTACATCGGCCTCTACGACACATGGTCAAGCTACGTGGCTGAGACCGACGGCATCTGCATCTGCTACACTTCCGTCTACGGTCATACCAAGGCGGCAGCAGAGATGCTCAGAGACCGTCTCGTGGAACTGGGTGTTCCCACTGTCGAGATCAACGATCTGGCAAGATGTGATCAGGCTGAGGCGGTCGAAGATGCCTTCCGCTATGACAAGCTGGTCCTGGCGACCACCACATACAATTCGGAGATATTCCCCTTCATGAGGCACTTCATCGATCATCTGACCGAGAGGAACTTCCAGAAGAGGACCGTTGCCTTTATAGAAAACGGCTCCTGGGCGCCAACGGCCATGAAGATCATGAAGCAGGCCTTCGAAAAATCGCCTGACATCACCTTCGCAAAGAACAACGTGACCATCATGTCGGCACTCAACGACGAGAGTAAGGAGCAGCTCATGGCTCTGGCAGATGAACTGGCTGCCGACTACATCAAGCCCGAAGTCGAAGAAAACAAGAACATCGATCCGGCGGCCCTCTTCAAGATCGGCTACGGACTCTACACGATCACCTGCAACGACGGCAAGAAGGACAACGGCTTCATCGGCAATACGGTAGCCCAGATCTCAAGCGATCCAAATCGTGTTGTCGTGGGAGTGAACAAAGCCAACTACTCCTGTGAGGTCATAGAGAAGAGTGGAGTCCTGAACGTATGCTCCCTGAACGAACAGGCGCCCTTCCAGATTTTCGAGCACTTCGGATTCCAGTCAGGGCGTGAGGTGGACAAGTTCGCCGACTTCGAGCACTTCGACAAGTCGACCAACGGACTGCCCTATCTGAACAAGTATTCAAACTCATACATGTCACTGAAGGTCTTCGATACGGTGGATACGGGAAGTCATCTCATGTTCTTCTGCGACATAACAGAGAGCGTGGTGCTCAACGACATCGACACCATGACCTACACCTTCTATCAGAAGAACGTGAAACCGCGTCCGGCCGAAGAAGTCAAGGGCTGGGTCTGCGACGTATGCGGATATGTATACGAAGGCGACGACCTTCCCGAAGATTTCATCTGCCCGCTGTGTAAGCACGGAGCAAGCGACTTCACAAAGATGGGCTAAGGTGCGCGCCGGTCGAGAGGCTGTACAGAGCGCCGGTCGAGAGGCTGCGCTTTGCCTTGATAAAATGTTAAAGAATAGAGTATAATCGAGGTGTGTTTATACTCTATTTTATTTGGTGAGAAGGAGGTGCAGGATGTCTTTTAACGAGCAGAGCGAGATAATCGCCAAAGAATTACAGACATTCAATGCGCGACGATCCCTTGCGGGAGCGGCCGCAATCATTATCGCGACATTCATTCTGAACTTTTTCCTGCCGGAGGACCCTGCGGACTTCGGGGTGCTGTGTACGATCCCGGCACTTCTGATGATCGTCTACATCTTCGTGACCAAGAGGATCATCGAAGCCCTTACTATGGGTGCTATAGTGGGATTCATTATGTGTTCCAGCAACGGAGACAACGTTCTGGACATAGTGTGCGAATCCATGCAGAACGTTATGGCGGGAGACGACATACCCTGGCTGATCCTGGTCTGCGGAACCATGGGCGGTATCATTTCACTGATCGAACGCTCCGGAGGAGCCTATGCATTCGGACAGTGGGCATCGGCGAGAGCGTCATCTGAGAAGCCGGCCCTGATATGGACCTGGCTCCTGGGCATAGCCATCTTCATCGATGACTATCTCAACTCAATGACCGTAGGTTCCTGCATGGCACCGCTTACGGACAAGCACAAGACCCCTCGTGAGATGCTGGCCTACGTCTGCGACTCTACGGCAGCACCTCTGTGCGTGCTGATCCCCATCACCACATGGGGAGTCTTCTGCGGAAGGATCCTCATCGCCAACGGATGGCAGGAGGATGGAGCCAACGAGATCGGCATGTTCATCAAGACCATACCCTATAATCTCTATGCATGGATCGCGGCACTGATCGTGCCTCTGGTCATTATCGGAGTCATCCCCAAGATCGGACCCATGAAGGCAGCATACAAAAGAGTTGCCGACGGTGGTCCGCTGGCACCGGAAGGCTCGGATAAGATCTCTATCCTGGCAAGCGACAAGGGCGAGCTGAACATCCCGGACAATCCGAAGATGTTCAACTTCTTCGTTCCCATCATCGTTTTGGTAGGATCCACGATCCTCTTCGATTCCAGAATGGAAATGGGAGTCCTCTGTACGGTGGTCGTCATGTTCGTCATGTACATGGCGCAGAATATAATGTCCGCTGCGGAATTCTGGGAAATCATAATCCAGGGTATCCAGAACATGATACTGCCACTGCTGCTGATGGTCATGGCATTCGTATTTGCCGACATGAACGAGACCATCGGATTCACAGCCTGGTGTATCGAGTCAGCCACCAAGGTCATGACACCGGCAACGGCACCTATGATCATCTTCCTGGTACTGGCCTGCACAGAGTTCATCACGGGAACCAACTGGGGCATGTACGTCATCGCACTGCCCATAATCATCCCGCTGGCTATGAGCATCGGCGTATCCATGCCTCTGGTCATCGGAGCCTGCATCTCGGCCGGCGTATTCGGATCACACATCTGTTTCTACTCAGATGCAACGGTACTGACCTCCGCCGCCTGCGGATGCGACAACTTCAAACATGCACTGTCCCAGATGCCCTACGGTGTCCTGGCAGCCATCCTGAGTTTTATCGGCTACGCCATCATGGGATTTGCAATGGCATAAGCTGGCGCGGGAAGCTAAACGGCAGCAAAGGACTTGGAAAAGTCAAGAAAAGAGTCCCTGAGGTCATCCTCAGGGACTCTTTGGTTTGTCATTCGATATAGATCGGACCTATGTTCTCCAGATCTTTTCTTATTCGTAAGCTTCGATCAATTCGGTGAGTCTGGCAATTGCCTCATCCTCAGGGATCCCGGCCTTCCTGCAGAGATCAGCGATGGTTGCCTTTTTGAGAAACATCCTGCCTATAGGCGTGTCTATCATCCTGGCTTTGTCGCTCATCTTCATGGCTTCTTCCTTGAGCCATGGATAGCGCTCAAGCAGTTCCATCAGTTTCGTATCTCTGTTGATCTCCATTTGATCTCTTCCTGTATGCATCAGTAATCCAGCTCGAAGGTAGCCTTCTGCTTATCACCGTTGCCGTCGTACTGATCGACGATGATCGTGATATGGTTGCCTTTGGCCTTGAGCCCATATGCGGTCTCAGCTTCACACTTGCCGCCGACGGGGGTCTCCTGTGCCCACTCGTCAACATCAGGTGCTGCATAGGATTTGCACATGTTCTTCTCGGAATCCATAATTGTGGCGGAACCCAGTTCCAGGAACAGACCGTCCATGATCCCTTCCTTGTCCTCATAGCCCAGGTTTTCGTAGTGATATTTAACGACTACGACTTCCGCGGGATCGGAGTCCTCAAACTCATTGCGCTCGTCGGTAGGCTTGACTGAATCAATGGTCAGCTTCCACTGGCCGGGGACTTCCCAGGTCTCACCGAGTCCAAAGGTCTTGGACTCTTCAGCCTTTGCCGTGGTCTCTTCAGTGGCTTCCTGCGTGCTATCAGATGAGCCGCCTCCACCGCAACCGGTGAGAACGATGCCCATGGCGAGAGCGAGGGTCATCGCCAGAATGATTGAAATCACTTTTTTCTTCATGGTTAACCTCCATACTTGACTTTTTCAGTATTCTAACATCTGGAAGCAGCCCCTGTAAAGAAGATCCCCTGAATTTACAAGAGACGGGGCGCTTGTTATGCCTCTTCGGCCCTGGCCTGCTGGAGCAGCTGACACAGCTGATCAGCGCAGGACGTACTCTTAGAGCCGCAGGTGTTCCCGGCGAGCTTTTCGCAGATCTCGTCTACCGTCATGCCATCGACCAGAGTTGAAATCGCCTTCAGGTTGCCGTTGCAGCCTCCGGTGAATCTGATCCCATGGACCACATCACCCTCGAGATCGAATTCCACTGATGATGGGCATACGCCCCGTGTAGGGTACTGATGATGCATGTTAAAACCTCCCGTTGATGATGCTGTAATTATACCAGACGGGGCAGGAGGATGCACTTCGTTTCGGCATATCGCAGCAATCGATGTATAGAATCACTCCACCAGCGCCATGAGCCGCAGCAGTTGATGAACGTGGGGCAGGTCGATATTGTCCCCTCCGAAGTCGTAGGTAATGACGAGATTCCTAAAAGGAAGGAACCCTGCGCCGGCATACCGATCCATTTTATATAGGGCGCCATTTCTATAGTCAGGATCATTCATCATACCGAAGTGCTCCCAGATGATCACATCTCCGTCCGACTCCCGAAGGAATGAAAAGTCAGGATACCAGGTCTCGCCATCGACCAGGAGCGGCTTCTCATAAATGTGATTGAGATTCTGTGACGAGAAATACTCATATAGAATGAGTTCCGCTCTCGATTTGACAGCGGTCCCATCTGAAGTCATATGATTGCCTTTGTACCGTGGCTTGCCGGATCTTGTCTTCGACTCCGCCCATCGATCCATAAGTGCTGAGATTTCGGCCCTGGATTTTCGATTGTTTGGGTTGATTATGTCAGGCAAAGAAATGAATTCAGGAATGATATCTTCAATATCACATAGCCGGGAACTCACGCTCTTGAGTAATTCCAGGTTAGAATCAACGCCTGATAAACAACATTCTATATCCCTACGCTTTTGAAGGCCTATGATCCTCTTCAGATACTTCCGGCTCAGATACTTTTCTTTGCCATCTTCCATAACGAATGGACGCTTATGCCCGTTGGAAGTCTTGTAATACAGTCTTCCCGCAGGCAAGTTGCGAAGACTATCAGCAAGCTGTTTGCGAAAGGTTTTATAGAAATTGACTTCAGCGTTGATCATATCCCTTGTGATCATAATCTCACCTCCCAAGATACTTCCAAATATTTACATTTATGATAAGGCCGTATTGTGATGGAATCATGAAGATACCTCAAAGAATCGCTGTCGTTGTTTTCCGCAAATATAAATGAAAAAAGTATGCGGTAAATCGCCTGTATAGGGATTTACCGCATAAATAAAGAAATCAGATGAGTCTGATCATTAAGAAATTCAGGAAAGGGATCTAATTTATAGAAGCTTCAAATTAGTGGAAGGATAAAAAGACAATAAAAACCCTGTAGCAATACAAGGCGATCGATTTCGTATGCGGTAACCAATGAAAAAGAGGGTTTACCGCATATTTTTTCTGGGCAGGTCTGCGAAAAACGGGGGATGGAGAAGGGAATCAGTTGCCGACTGCGTACTGGAGGACCTGGTTGGCGACGGATCCGGCGGCGTCGATGCCGTAACCGCCTTCTTCGATGAGGACGACGAAGGCGTAGGGGTGCTCATCGTCATCCAGGAAGCCAACGAACCATGAGTTGGGCTGATCCTGTCCGGCCACTTCGGCGGTACCGGTCTTGGCGCAGAGGGGCAGACCGGGGAATTCGTAATCGCCGTCGTAGTGTTCTTCTACGTTGTTGGCCATCATCTTCTTGATGGAGGCGGCGGTCTTGGGTTCGATGATTTTCTCGCTGCGGTTGGCCAGCTTGGAGACCTGTTTGCCCACGAAGGATCTGGGATCCAGGATGTAGGGCATGGCGGCCTCGCCGCCGTTTGCTATGGAGCCGATGTAGACCATCATGGCACATGGATTGACCATGTCATGGTACTGGCCGATGCCGGTCCAGGCAAGGTTGACGCCGCCTTCGGGGAAATCGAAGGTGCTGGGTTCGGTCTCTATGCCACCAAGGTCGTAGCTTTCCATGAGTCGAGCTTTCTCGACGTACTCGCGCATGTTCTTGCCGCCGATCTTCTCCGACATCTTGCCGAAGTAGCAGTTGCAGGAGACCTCCAGGGCCTCGACGAGATCCACGGTGCCATGGACTTCTTCGCAGGTGACCTTGTCGCCGTGACCGTAGTCGACCACGCCTTCACATGTGAATTCGTAGGTGTATGCGTCATCCTGTGTTTCTATGGCAGCAGCGCTGGTAAGAGTCTTGAAGGTAGAGCCCGGAGCAAATCTGGCGTCTACGAATTTGTTGATATATGTTCCTTTCTTGACCTTGTCGGGAGGATCCAGCGGATCGAAGGTAGGTCCGCTCACCATACAGAGGATCTCTCCGGTTTTGTAGTTATATACTCCGATGACTCCGCTTTCATCACCGAGGGCTTCAGCGGCAGCGCCACTGAGGCCGGCGTCGAGGGTCAGGTAAAGATCCTGGCCGCGGTTGTTCAGGGCGTATATGCCGTTGACGAAGTCATAGCCTATGAGCTTATCGAGATATGCGCGGTTGGCGCCTGTTGCTATGTTGTTGCCTTTGTCGCCGGTTATATGCAGGCAGCCAGCGCGGACGTAGGCGTCATCATAGAACTCCATGCCGTCGGAAGTGTTTTTCATGAGCAGGTCACCGTGGCGATCGTACAGGGCCCCCTTAGCCAGTTTGCCGTCTGCGTAGACATCCCGGTTGCCCTGGAAGGTCGCCCATTCGGTGCCATCGGTAACATCTCTGTATATGAATATACAAAGTCCTGACAGGAGGACGACTGCCAGCAGAAGACACATTATTGCTCGTCTTTCGATCTTTTTCATCTGTCATCGCCTCCAAAAATGTCATCGAGTGTGAGGGGCTGATCTCCCTCGTCGGCGTCCATGTATGTCTGGACGTTGATCTTGTGGTCACGTTCTTCGAAACTTCTGAAGAAGGCGTCGTCGTCCACGTTCCTGTAGGACTTGGACTTGGGACGTGGTTTTGGAGCTGCCTTCCTGGGGGCGGGTTTAGGACCGCCGGAGCTTGCGCCCGAAGCGGGGCGCTGCCGTGCTCCCGAAGCGGGGCGCTGCTGTGCGCCCGAAGCGGGGCGCTGCTGTACTCCTGAAGCGGGGCGTTGCGGTGCTCCGGAGCTTGCGCCCGAAGCCGGTCTCTGCTGCCCGCCGGAGCTTGCGCCCGAAGCCGGTCTCTGCTGCCCGCCGGAGCTTGCGCCCGCTGCAGGTCTGGATGCAGGCTGCTGCTGGGCTGCCGGCTTCTTGGCAGGTTTGCGCTTCTTCGGTTCGGCAGCCTCATTGGCCACATCCTGGCGAACGTCCTGCTTGAGCTGCTCCCAGTAGCGCTGGAACTCCTCGTCCTGTTCCATCTGAGTAGCAAGGTCTGCGCTGCTGACGGATTCTATCCCGTCGACGGCAGTGAAGATCTCTTCGGGGCTCTGGAAGTCGCCCTCGGAGAGATTGTCTTTGAATTCGCTCTTGCGATCCAGACGAATGGCGAAGCTGGCGTTCTGCCTGGTATCCGTTGCCTTCAGGAATGCCAGCATGCCCCAGGTCGCGATGATGCTCGTGCCGCCGGCGGAAACGAAGGGGAAGGTGACGCCGGTCAAAGGCAACAGATCCACAGATCCGAAGACGTTGAGCATGGTCTGGAACACGAAGAGAGTCGCCGTAGAACATGCGGCGATACTGTAATATGTGGAGCGCCCGGCCGCAATAGACCGGAATGCGAAAATAGCCAGAGTGATTATACAAAGGACTGCGAGTATGGCGATGAGGAGTCCCCATTCCTCGCCAAGCATACCGAAGACCAGGTCGGTTCCGGCACCGAATATACTTCCCAGGTTGCCTTCGCCTGCGCCGAGGCCGGGCAGGCCGCCGCTGGAGATAGCCGTCATGGTCTGGACCTGTTGGAAACCATCTCCCGTAGGATCATCCCAGACGTGCCCCCAGGTGGCGATCCTTGCAGCCACATGGGATTTATACCTCAGTACCATCATGCCCATGAGGACGGCCGCGCCAAGGACCAGGAACAGTTTGGTGAAGTCACCGGAGCGCAGGAAGGAGATCACCAGGAAGGTGGCGAAGAATATTAGCGCCGTTCCGAAGTCTCCCATTATGGCCAGACATATCAGACAGAATCCGCTGAAGCCCATGAATCGATAGAGGCTTTCCTTTTGCTGGAGTTCGTCCAGAGTAGCCGCGCCGACATAGATGAACACTATCTTGACCAGCTCCGAAGGCTGGAAGGTGAATCCGCCGATTGAGATCCAGTTTGTCGCACCGTGGGTGGTGGTACCGATGAGCAGATTCAGGATGAGCAGTATGGCGCTTGCGCCCATGAGGATGTAGGTGATCTTCTTGGTGCGATTCAGATCCCTCAGGTACCAGCACATGAAGAAGAAGAGTCCCACGCCGATGCAGATACAGATAGCCTGTTTCAGCACACCGGATCCTGAAGATGCATAAGTATAGGATGCGGTTACGGCAAGACTCAGGGTGCTCAGGAAAAAGGCGATGACCTCCATCTCGAAACCATTTCGTCTGAACACTCTCATGGTGATAACATAGGCCCACATGAGGATGCAGACCAGTGCGAATCCGGCGGTGATCGACGGGGAATAATCATCGCCCATGGCAACCTGGAACTGAAGAACGGTCAGCACCTGGAAGATAGTCAGCAGGACCAGAGAAGGCCAGGGGGAAACGGGCTGGGAGCGGAGTTTTCTCTTTTCCACGTTTGCCAGCCGCTCTCTAAGGGATACGGGATATAGTTCGAAATCCTCGCCGCCTATAGTGAGCTGGTCGCCGCCTTTGATGCGGGTAGGCTCGGTGATCCGCACCCCGTTTATCATCGATCCGTTTTTAGAGTTGAGGTCGTTGTATCGCCAGATCCCGTCCGGATCCCGGATCAGGGTGGCGTGGCTTCTGGAGACGCTGGACAGATTCAGTATGATGTCGCATCCACGGCCCCGGCCGATCAGGTTCTCCCAGTGGGTAAGTGGAACGCTGGTGCCATCGGGGCACCTGAGATAGGCCCAGATCTCCGACGGGTTGCGCATCTTCAGCAGGGAGATGATCTGGTGCAGCAAAATAAGGGCCGCCAGGCCAACGCATACCCACCTGACGCCGGTGGTAAAATACAGATTAATAAACTCTACATAAGTGTCGCTCATGATCTATCAAACAAACTGTAAAAGTATAGCATTCATCGGTATGGTCACCAGGCACAGCAGAGTGGTCAGCATGACGCCGGTGGATGCAAAGGCAACGTCGCCTTTGTATCTCTCCGAGAAGATCACTGATAGCATTGCCACAGGCATTGCCGACTGCAGGACTATGACCGATGCCAGCAGGCTTCCCGTCCCGATGACCAGCTTGACTATGCCGAGTGCGATCAGCGGGAAGATGATAAGCTTCATCAGGCAAACGAGCCAGGCGTGGGGACTTCCGAACAGATCCCTGATCCTGACTCTTGCCAGGTGGGAGCCCACGACTATCATGGCCAGCGGGCTTGTCACATCGCCTATCCTCTCAACCGGTATGGCGATGATATCCGGCAGGGTGATCCTGCATACGTACAGGGTCAGTCCTATGAGTACGCCGACCAGACATGGGTTTATAAGCCCTTTAAGGGTCTCGCCGACACTCATCTTATGATCAGAGGCACCCTGTCTTATCAGAGTCACGCCAACGGTAAACATGAAGATGTCATAGGAGGAATCGCACAGTGCGCCGTAGAATACGGCCTCGGATCCCAAAAGTCCGTTGAGCACCGGAAGTCCTATGAATCCGGTGTTGCCGAAGACCAGCATGAATGCGAATATCCCGGCTCTCTCAGGAGGCAGCTTCACCAGCAGGCACACCAGTTTCGACACTATCAGGGCTGCGATCACCGCGCCGAGGAAGATGAGGACCACGTACTTGCAGTTGTTCAGCACCCTCATGGAGAACTCCATCTGCATGGCCGTGATGACCAGGCAGGGGTAGGTGACGCAGGTTATAAGGGACGACATGCCGGCAGTGTGGCGCTCGTCGATGATCCCCAGTTTGGTTACTATGTACCCGGGGAGTATTATTATGAACGTTTTGGTCAGTGCAACGATGATGTCCGTAGTTGCCAGCTGCTCCATGTACACCTCAAATCCCGGTCGGCTCTGTGTGGGCGACCGTTCAAGCAATAAGTTCCATATATATACAATTATTGCACGAAATTCACGAAAATGATAGTATAAAAACGAAATCGAAAGGAGGATGACATGCTTAAATTTGCATTTATTATCAACGTCCCGGGCCAGTCCCCGGAAACATTTTCCGGAGTATATGAGAACGAGGAGAGCTACAATCTCATCGTCGGCACGGACAATATGGATATGGCAAAAGAGTACGTGGCCAGGCTGGTCTCAGAGGGCTACACACTCTTCAACCTCTGCGGTGATTTCGACGACGAGATCGCTGACCGGATGAGGGCTGCTTCAGGAGAGGAGATCAGGATACGCAATGCACATTATCTCCCGGCGGAGCTGGCCAAGGTGGAGGCTCTCCAGGAGTTCTCCAGATACGGCATCATAGTCCAGATGGGTGGAGTAGGAGATCCTGAAGAGGTCGAAGTCCACTGCGAAGGTTTCGACACAAAGGCGATCTTCGTAAGCAATCAGGCCCAGGCGGTTGAAGCGGCCAGGAAACTTGCGGGCGAGGGCGTCCATGACATCGAGCTCTGCAGCTGGTTCGACAGGGCCAAGACAGAGGAGATCATAGCCGCCATCGGCGGAGCGGTCCCGGTCGGCACATGCGGACCTCTGGAATAAGGGAAAATGAAGGAGAGACAGATCCCCCAGAATAACAAGAACTACAATGAGCCTATGATGAAGGTCTTTTTGAGATATTTCAGACCTCACATAGGCCTTTTTATTCTGGATCTTTCCTGTGCTCTCCTGGCATCATGCATAGACCTGGCCTTCCCCCTCGTGGCAAGGCGCGCCATGTACGATCTGCTGCCGAACAAGGCCTTTGAAGCCTTCTTCACGGTGATGGCCATATTCGTGGTTGCCTTTGTATTAAAGGCCGCCTTCCAGTACATCATCACCTACTGGGGCCACATGTTCGGCGTGCGTGTGGAGGCTGATCTGAGGGAGGATCTTTTCGTCCACATGCAGTCCCTGGACTTCGAGTTCTTCGATCACAACCGGACGGGGCAGCTGCTTAGCCGCATGACCGGCGATCTTTTCGAGATAACCGAGTTCTCTCACCACGGGCCGGAGGATCTTTTCATCGCTCTTGTGACCATCGTCGGCGCCATAATAATAATGTTCACGATCCAGTGGCAGCTGGCGCTGCTGATCCTGGTGCTCCTGCCCATCTTCATCTTCATAGTCCTGCTCTGCAGGCGGAAGATGGTACGCACATCGAAGCAGGTAAAGGTGAAACTGGCGGAGATCAACGGCGAGATCGAATCCGGGCTTTCGGGGGTCAGGACCTCCAAGGCCTTTGCAAACGAGGTCACCGACTACACTAAATTCGCCGAAGCCAACGATGAGTTCAAGACCGCCAAATGCGACAATTACAGGGCTTTTGGCCAGTTCAATTCCTCCCTGGAATACTTCATGAGCATCATGCCCGTGGCCATTATGGCCTTTGGCGGGTGGCTGATCATGCGGGACAATATGAACTACGTGGACATGATAACCTTCTATCTGTACATCGGGACTTTCATCACGCCTATCCGCAAACTGGGCAATTTCATGGAGACCTTCATGAACGGCTGGGCCGGTCTGACCCGTTTCGTAAGTATCATGCGGATGGAACCGGAGGTGACGGATGCCCCCGATGCAAAGGCAATGGATCGCGTGGAAGGCAGGATCGACATGGAGGGCGTCTGGTTCACCTACGATGAAAAAGAAGATGTGCTCAGAGGCATCGATCTTCACATAGCTCCCGGCGAGACCGTCGCCATCGTCGGCCCTTCGGGAGGCGGCAAGAGTACACTCTGTCAGCTGATCCCCAGGTTCTACGATGTGGAGGCGGGCAGCGTGTCCATAGACGGTCAGGATATACGAAAGATAAAAATGGAATCTCTAAGGCGGGCCATCGGTATCGTCCAGCAGGATGTGTTCCTGTTTGCGGACACCATCAAAGAGAACATTCGCTACGGAAGACCCGATGCCACGGACGAGGAAGTCCGTCAGGCGGCCATAGAAGCCGAGATATACGAGGATGTCATGAAGATGCCTGATGGTCTCGATACATATACTGGCGAGCGGGGAGTCAGGCTGTCGGGGGGACAGAAGCAGAGAGTGTCCATTGCGAGGATCTTCCTCAAGAACCCTCCGGTCCTCATTCTCGACGAGGCCACATCAGCTCTGGATACGGTGACGGAATCCAGGATACAGGGGGCCTTTGACAAGCTGGCGGAAGGCAGGACCACCATAATAATCGCGCATCGTCTATCAACGATACGAAATGCCGACAGGATAATACTGATAGAGGACGGCAAGATAAAAGAAGAGGGAACACACGAAGAGCTGATGGCTGCAGGCGGAGCCTATGCGAAGCTGTATGAGTACAGCGGGCAGCAGTGAGATCAAAACTATCCGGGATAGGCAACTTTGTAACATCCGGATGTGGTATAGTAGACGATAGTTTTTAATTCATATACGACCGGAGGATAGAATGTTATACGGTGAAGAGAACAAAGCGAAACTGAGAAGCATGGCATTTGGATACGGCTCCAAGGAGAAGGGTTCCGTCATCCCCAAATACAGGCTCAACGAAGAGTCCATCGACGCGGATGCAGCCAAAGCGCTGATCACCAATCAGCTGCTGGATGAGGGAAACTCAAGGTTGAACATGGCAACCTTCTGCCAGACCTATATGGAGAGGCAGGCTGTGGAGCTGATGAGCGAGACCCTGGATAAGAATGCCATCGATAAATCCGAATACCCGCAGACGGCGGAACTCGAGAACCGCTGTGTCAATATACTGGCAAGGCTCTGGAATGCACCCAAGAATACCGATTACCTGGGAACATCAACGGTGGGATCCAGCGAAGCATGCATGCTCGCCGGCATGGCAATGAAGTTCCGCTGGAGGAACAGGGCAAAGGAGATGGGTATCGACGTACTTACGAGAAAGCCCAATCTGGTCATCAGCGCAGCATATCAGATCTGCTGGGAGAAATTCTGCGTCTACTGGGATGTGGATCTGAGAGTGGTGCCCGTGTCCCGTCAAAGTCTGGTCCTTGACATGGATCATGTGATGAACTATGTGGATGAATACACCATCGGTATCGTAGGGATCCTGGGGACAACCTACTCCGGAGAATACGACGATATAAAGAGTCTGGATGAGAAGCTGAGCGCATACATCGAGGAACATCCCGACAGACCGGCTCCGGTGATCCATATCGACGGTGCCTGCGGGGGAATGTTCACGCCCTTTACAGAGCCTGAGCTCGAGTGGGATTTCAGACTGAAGAACGTGGTCTCAATATCCACCTCAGGACACAAATACGGCCTGACCTATCCGGGCGTAGGCTGGATAGTATGGAGGAGCAGGGAGTATCTTCCGGAGGAACTGATCTTCGAGGTCAGCTATCTCGGTGGCAACATGCCTACAATGGCTATAAACTTCTCCAGGAGCGCCAGCCAGATCGTAGGACAGTACTACAACTTCCTGAGATTCGGTCGCCAGGGATACAGCCACATCCACCTTAAAACCCAGGAGATAGCAACTCTAATCGGTGACAGGATCGAGCATACGGGACTCTTTGAGCTTTACAACAAGGGTTCAAGGATGCCCATCATCTGCTACAAGCTGAAGAAGGACGCCGAGTACAAGGACGGTACCAAGGTGGTCTGGAATCTCTATGATCTGTCGGATCGGTTGAGGATGCACGGCTGGCAGGTGCCTGCCTATCCGCTTCCCGACGGGGCCGAGGAGGTCACCGTCCAGCGAGTGGTCTGCAGGGCGGATCTGACCTTCAATCTGGCAGAAGCCTTCGTCGAGGATTTCCGGGAGTGCCTGGATGATCTGAAGAATGCCCACGTCCTCTGCAACGAGGAGAAGACAGGACGCTACGGATTCACACACTGAGTTCTTAGAAATAGAGCGGATACAGCCCCTTTGACGCGTATTCAGCAGAAAAAGGGGCTGTTTTTTTGGTCTGCACTGTACTGCGTTAAATCACAGAAGAGGCTGTTGACATTATGCGGTCTAGAGGATATACTGTAACCGTAATGTAACCGTTGTATAACCGTTATGTAACCAAAAATACGACAGACATAATCGTTAACCATTATAGGCAAGGGGGAGTTAGTCGTTATGTTTAACGTTATCGAAAAGAAGGGGGCAGTACGCGCTGGGATCTTCGCAGGAATCCTGGTGCTTTTTATTGCCTTTTCACTGATCATCACATCGCAGACATCCTTTGCACAGCAGGTTGATCCTGCGGAAGAAATCCAGGTCCCGGAAGATCGAGGGGCATACCTGAACATAATAAAGCGTGATGCCGATGGACATGCGGTCGTTGGGGCGGAGATGGAGCTGTGGAGGATCCGCATACCCGGGTGGCACGAGTGGGAGTACGACTTCGAGCAGGGAACCTATGAGAAAAACCTCCAGGAGATAGACCCAAGAGCTACCAGTGACTACGTTGGCCTGGTGGACAAATGGACGACTACAGAGGATGTACATGGAGTAGACCTGAATCAATACTTCCCCGAAAACCCGACCATGGATCAGATCAACTATCACTACCATCAGTATGATCAGTTCGCCTATATGATAATCGAAAAGAGCGTTCCCAAGGGATACATGTCTTCGGTGAAACGTTTTCTTGATGTTTAACCCGCCAAATATGACCACGGATATTGGGTAAATGAGTATACCGATGATCCGAGAGAGAATTTTGTCTATGCAGATTACATCCACGGTCAAGCGGGGAATGTTATGACGGTCCTCGATCAGAGGGCCCCCCTGATCGTGGAGAAAGTCGACGAGAATGGCGGCTACCTTCCGGGAGCAAAACTGGCTCTTTATGATCCCAAGGGAAATGAAGTAGCAAGCTGGATATCCGGTAACGGACCGGAGGAGATCGATATCACAAGGCCCACCTTCCCGGATGTCGATGCCAATCCCATGCCGGCAGATAATGTAGGTCCGGTGATATATACGCTGAAGGAGCTTGAGGCTCCCGAAGGCTATGAAAAAGCTGAAGACGTCAAGTTCAAACTCTATCCCTGTGGCAAGTGGGACTATGAGAGTGGCAGCGAACCGTCCGTACCACATGATCCATTGGATCCCAGCGCGATCAAGCAGGGTTGTGATTCCGCTTCAGCCGACGATTCGGCAGATTCGTCCATCAGTGAGCCATGCCGTTCTATCGTTCCCGAAACCCTGGAGACAGAGCCGGGTACTTCGAGGATCAAGTATAGCCACATCGATCCCGTAAGAATGGTCGACGACACATCGGCTGCGCCCGAGATCGAAAGGGAAGAAAACGAATTCGTCATATTTAAGAGCGACCAGTATCAGACACCGTTGGAAGAAGTCCCCTTCGAAGTATATGCGAAGCCGACTTTGAGCTATGAAGCAGAGGTCAAGGTCAGGAAGAACTGGGAGTATGAAGGTGCATCTACGATCACCGATCAGATCGGTACTGAGAGGCACGCTTTCGTGACCACTATGTACAATCTCAATAGCCAGGCCGGCGGAGTGCTGAACAATGGTGAATACAGCTTCCCCTACTCCTTCATGGCAAACCTCAAGGCAAAGGCAACAGTAACGAAGAACGGTCAGAAGGAGACCTTCACGGGAAGTACTCTGTCAGAACTTCTGGGAAGCGATCTGACCACGGGACATGCTGTGGAGGCCCGGAATGTGAATATCGAGGGAAGAGAGATAGGTGCGGCACAATACTGGTACTATGAAGGTGCTGCAGAAGAAGAACTCGGGACTTTCAGGATGAAGGAAGGAGAGACGGTCACCATCAGGGAAACCATGGAAGGAAGTCCTGCGGGAAGAGACCTGACTGTGACCGGCATCATCAACGGGCAAAGCGTCAACCTATTCACGGACTATATCAGACAGGATGGATTCGGCAGGTACAATATCTTCGCCAATAAGGGATACGGGCAGACCCCATTTACCAGGATCGATAAAGAGTATCTGACATTCTTCCCGGAACTTGTAAGCGTAGAGAACGAATACGACACCTATTTGCACAATCCCTTCTACGATGTATTCGGAGAACCATATACCAGCAGCAACTTTGTGCATCACATCGCACCGGGGACCATCAAACTGACATTCATGAACGGGGAACTGATCCGTACGGATGCAAACGGAGAGAGTCAGGTAATCGATAACAACGAAGTCGTCCTGACCAACGTGGTCCAGTGGAGAAGTGAAGATCAAGAGGGCAAATGCCCGCCAAAATGGAAGTAGACGCAGTAGGAACTGAGGAAAGAGATGAGAGAGGTAAGAAAAATGAAAAAATACAGGATCACATTCATTCTCGGTCTCATGCTCCTGCTGGGCATTGGGATGACAGCTACGGCCTTTGGAGCAGAGCTGGATGAGAACGGCGTTCCCAAGGAGGGCGTCATATACACACTTACATATCCCGACGGAACCGTCGTTCAGACGGACAGCTATGAGCAGGCAAAGGAACTGGAGTCCACATGGAAGAAGATCTATGAGGGCAAGACAGATAAGGATGGAAGAATAGTTCTCGAGAACTGGGCAAAAGAGGGCAAGATAAAGATCCTTGAAAAACAGGTACCCGAGGGCTATACAGCAGACAGTCTGGAGACTGAAGCGGATCTGGCTGACGGAGCCGTGAACATCATCAACTCCAAGACAGATGTGCTCGATGAGACCGAGAAGCCTACAGGACCGAAGGCTGAGGTCAGGGATGCAGAGGCAAATCCGGGCAGCGCCAAGGCAAAGGGCAATTCCGCCGGGACCGGCGACAGCAGCCATCCGGCCATATGGTTACTGGTGGCACTCATATCGGCAGTATGTGCAGGAGCGGTGATCACAAGACGCAGACTGATAAGACGCTGAGCGAGATAGCATAGATCAGAGCCTGCCTCGATTGGGGCGGGCTCTTTTTTCTGCCAGACTCTCCTACAAAAGACCTTGTTTTTTTTGTATAATATAACGATAAGGATCGAAAACGCTGAACAAGCCATGAGTACAGAAATTTTCGCAAGAACAGAGATGCTCCTTGGTGAGGAGGCTATGAATAAACTGGCTTCAAGCCGCGTTGCCCTATTCGGCATCGGCGGCGTTGGCGGCCATGCCATGGAGGCGCTGGTCCGTTCCGGTATCGGAGCCATCGATCTTATCGATCACGATGTTGTGGATGAGACCAATCTGAACCGGCAGATAATCGCCACCCGGGATACCATAGGAAGGTCCAAGGTGGAGGTGGCGGCAGAGCGGGTCGCCTCTATAAATCCGGACTGCCGGGTGAGGATCCACGACATATTCTATCTGCCGCAGGATGAGGAGAGGGGCAATTCGGAAGATGCGGATGTCGGCAACATCGACTTCGCAGACTTCGACTATGTGATCGATGCCATCGACACGGTGGCAGGCAAGCTGGGGCTCATCGAGGCTGCCAGGGCTGCAGGCACACCCATTATATGTTCCATGGGGGCAGGCAACAAGCTGGATGCATCTGCCTTCAGGGTGGCCGACATCTATGAGACCAGGGTATGCCCTCTGGCCAAGGTGATCCGCCAGGAGTGCCGCAAGAGAGGCATCGATTCTCTGAAGGTCGTATACTCCGAAGAGGAGCCGTTGCGACCACAGACGGAAGGCGGCCGAAAGAAGCGTACACCGGGATCCGTTGCCTTTGCACCGGCCGTGGCAGGCCTCATCATGGCAGGGGAAGTGGTCCGCGATCTGAGCGGAGTAGAGAGGATAAGGAAATGATACTGATCAAGGAATTCGATTTCGACGCAGCGCACAACCTGATCCATTATCACGGCAAGTGCGAGAGACTGCACGGACACACGTATAAACTGGTGGTCAAGCTGGAGGGTCAGCCCGACGCCGAGGATATGATCTACGATTTCACTCAGCTGAAGAAGCTGGTGAAGGAGGAGATTCTGGAGGAGTTCGACCATCACTACATAAACGATTTCATCGAGCAGCCTACGGCGGAGAACATCGCCGTCTACATCTGGAACAGACTGGAGCCTCTGGTGAAGACGGACAATGCACATCTCTATGAGATCGAAGTGTGGGAGACAGCCACGTCGGGAGTCGTGTACAACGGGAAGTAGAGGGTTGCAAAGGCAACGCAAACGAGGAACAGATATGAAAGACGTACAGAACCAAAAGGACAGCCGCAACATCTACCTGCATCAGGTAGGGATACGTGGACTGAAGTACCCGGTCATCATCAAGAACTACGAGGGTGAGATGGTACCGGTGTCAGGCGAGGTCGATCTTTTTGTGGACCTTGAAGGTGAGCAGAAGGGGACCCACATGTCCCGTTTCGTCGAGGTGCTTACCCAGTATCACAAGATGGATCTCAGTGATATCAGACATCTGCTGAGGGATATCAGAGAAAAGCTTGAAGCGGAGAACAGCTTCTGCAAAGTCGATTTCGACTACTATATTTGGAAGAAGTCGCCGGTGACCGGCGGCGGAGCATATCTTGCCGTTGGGGTGGAGTATGAAGCGGCCCTCAAAGGCGACGATCTGGAGTTTGAGATGACAGTACGCACTCCTGTGACCACACTGTGTCCATGCTCCAAGGAGATATCCGACTATTCGGCCCATAATCAGAGGGCTATAGTGTCCATTACTTTGAGGACCAGCCATTACATCTGGATCGAGGACGTGGCAAGGATCGCTGAAGATTCTTCTTCGTGTCCGGTCTACTCTCTGCTGAAGAGACCCGACGAGAAGTTCGTCACCGAAAAGGCCTACGACAATCCCAAGTTCGTGGAGGACGTGGCCAGAGATGCCAAGCTCATGATCGATGAGATGGAGGGTGTCCAGAGTTACATCATCGAGGTGGAGAGCCTGGAGAGCATCCATAATCACTCTGCCTACGCCAGAGTCGAAGGCGTTGGCATGGGGATATGACATCGAGAAGCAATTACATGGCATTGCAATGCAGAACATATGAACGAAAAAGAAATCCGTAAGGAGCTTCGGCGGATCCGAAACAGGGAAGCCGAACTTCTGATCAAATACAAATACGGCAAGAGGCTGAACCTTGAAAGCATCCTGAACAAGTATCTCCCCGATTCTCTGGAGGAGACGCTGGATTCTGCCTTCAGAGAAGCCTTCAAGCTCATATTCGCCAAGGGTTCTTCCGTCATAGGCAAAACCTTCGATGAGAAGAAACTGCGGAATTCCAAGGGGACGGACAGCGAAGCCCAGATGCTCTGGGCCAAGGACATGTTCCTCACCGGAGTCGAGGGCACCGGGCTGGGACTGCTGGGTGTAGGACTTCCCGATATACCCGTCTTTACGGCCATGCTCCTTCGCACCGTCTACCAGACGGCCCTGTCCTATCAGTTCGAATATACCACCAAGACTGAGCAGGTATTCATACTCCGGCTCATCGAAGCGGCTCTGGCCAGGGGCAAGGATGCGGAGGAGAAGAGCGCATCTTTGGATGAGCTCATGCGCGAGATCGACGAGGAGGGCTACGATTACTACGGAAGCATCAACGATCAGATAGCCGCAACCTCAAAGGCAATGTCCGACGAGATGCTCTATCTCAAGTTTGTCCAGACTATACCTGTGGTGGGCGTGGCAGGAGGACTGTCCAATCCCATCTACCTGAACAGGATCAAGAGTTATGCAGACGTCAAGTACAGGAAACGGCGATTGCTGATCAGGCTACGGCAGGCTAAGGAGGCGACCCGGGAGAAGACGAAGGTGTCCGTATATGAACAGGACCGGGAAGATATACCGGAATAAGAATAAGAGATAGAAAAAGGCCGACTCTCCGAGTCGGCCTTTTTCCTGTCATCATTATCATTTACTGCTATGGAGGTTGTATCGAAAATGATATCGATTTGGGAGCCGGTGTGTGTTTTTGGGGAATGAGAAGAAGTGTTTTCTTTTGAGCCCGGCTCCCTTGATTCATTTTCTCAGCAGGACTTCCGCCCTGTCTGTAATCATAATATAGCAGAGGAATATGCAGAGATTGAGTCGTCTTTGTGAAGATTTGTTGAAGTTTACAATTATGAGTGAGGGTTGACAATTTTAAGGCCATAGTTTACAATTCAAAACATGGTTTACAATCGCTCTAAAACGACATATTTGGCTCTTTGTGGCCTCTTTGCCGCCATAATGGCGGTATGTTCCATGATAACGATCCCACTGGGATTTACTCCTGTACCCGTAAACCTCGGTACCCTTGGGGTCTTCCTCACCGGAGGAATCCTTGGCAGAAGATACGGCACTATAAGCATGAGCGTCTATGTCCTCATCGGTGCCATCGGCATTCCCGTATTCGCCGGCTTCCGGGGTGGCCTGGGAGTTCTGGCAGGGCCTACCGGCGGATACATAATAGGTTACATAGCTGCCGTCTTCGTTATCGGACTTATCCTGGAGAAGGTGAACAGTCGCCCCGGCTATGCGGCCGTTGCCTTTGCCATGATCACAGGCCTTCTTCTATGCTATGCCCTGGGCACCGCCTGGTTCATGATCAGCACACACACGGGACTTTGGGCGGCCCTGGTTTCCTGTGTCATCCCATTTCTTCCCGGCGATGCTCTAAAGATCGCTGCCGCTGCTGTCCTGGTCAGAAAACTCGATCGTATACTCTAAGATGGTTGACATTTTCATTGTGTGGTAGAATAGTTCACGAAAAAGAGGAACTGCTGCCGAACACATATGGAGGAAGAATGTCAGTCAGAAACTCCGTACTGGAAGCATTACAGAACAATGAAGGTAACTACGTCTCCGGAGGCAAACTCTCGGAGGATCTTGGAGTATCGAGAGCCGCTGTCTGGAAGGCTATCAGCGGTCTGAGACAGGAGGGCTACCGGATCGATGCGGTGACGAACCGGGGTTACCTGCTCCTTGACAGGGAGGCTGTAGAAAAATGTCCGAATGTCACCGAAGAGAGTGTTCGCCGGCATCTTCCCGCAAGATACAAAGACAACATAATCCAGGTCCACGATATGGCTGATTCGACTAATCTCATCGCACGCAGGATCGCAGCAGAGGGCTCCAAGGACACTCACGGTACTATTGTGGTTGCCCGCCGGCAGACCGCAGGAAGAGGCAGGCTGGGGCGCAGTTTCTTCTCGCCCGCAGAGGGCATCTATATGAGCGTGATCATCAAGCCTGATTTCGACATAACCAGACACACCCTTGTCACAGTCGCAACAGCTGTGGCTGTAGCCCAGGCGGTAGACAATGTCTGCGGTCAGAATGAAGAAACGAAGATCAAGTGGGTCAACGACATCTACCTCAAGGGAAAGAAGATCTGCGGCATCCTCACAGAGGGGATCAGCGACTTCGAGAGCGGACGGATCGAACACCTTGTGGTTGGCATCGGTATCAATACCAGCCTGGACGACTTTCCCGAGGAGCTGAAAAAAACCGCCGGTGCCGTAGATGGAGACTGGTCCAGATCACAGCTCATAGCGGAGATCGCAACGGGAGTGCTGGATCACGTCAGGGCCATCCAGCTTCAGATCTCCGAAGGATGGATGGACGACAGGTTCTTCATGCGGACCTACAGAGATAAAAGCATGCTGACAGGCAGCTCCGTTCAGGTCTATCGTGGCACCTACAGACAGGATCCGACAAAGGAAATAGACGGCATCCCTGCCAGAGTAAAGGGAATAGATGATGAGGGCGGCCTGATGGTCATCTGGGAAGACGGAAGCGAGGAAACGCTGACTACGGGAGAGGTCACCGTCAGGGCTGACAGTTCCAACCGGAGATGATCGCCGGATCGAAGCGATGAAACACACCCTTAAACACTACAGAAAATACCTGCCATTCGTGTTCATAGTCATGGCCTTTCTCTTCGGACAGGCCATGTGTGAACTTGCCCTGCCCGGATACATGTCGGACATCATCAATAACGGCATAGTCAAAGGCGACCTTGCCCACGTCAGGAGCATGGGCAGGATCATGATCATAGTGTCGGCATGCTCCATGCTCTGTGCCATAACGGGCAACTTCTTCGCCGCATTTTCGGCGGCACGGATCTGCAGGAACATAAGAAGCGCCCTCTTCAACAGGGTCACCGAGTTCAGCACCAGTGAGATGAACCGGTTCTCCACCGCATCTCTGATCACAAGATCCACAAACGACATCCAGACCATACAGCAGACCACTACCATGCTCATGCGTATGGCGCTCTTCGCGCCGATCATGGGCATCGGAGCGGTCTACAAAGCTTTAAATACCAGCGTTCCGCTCTCCTGGACCATCGGAGTCGCCCTCGGGGTGATCATCTGCGTCATGCTGATCGCATTCTTTGCAGTCCTTCCCAAGTTCAAGATCCTCCAGTACAAACTGGACAGGCTCAACCTCATTATGAAGGAGCGGCTGGAGGGCATGCTGGTCATCAGGGCATTCACCACGGAGAAGCAGGAAGAAAGGCGATTCGATCTGGCAAACATCGAACTTCGCAACATAAACATCTTCGTCAACAGAGCCATGTCATTTCTCATGCCTGCCCTCATGTTCGTCATGAATGCAGTGAGCATACTCATAATCTGGGCAGGCGCCCACCTGATCGAAGCGGACAAACTGATGATCGGAGACATGCTGGCCTATCTGCAGTATGCCATGCATGTGATCATGTCCTTCCTCTTCGTTACGGCTATGTTCATCATGCTTCCGAGAGCCATGGTGTCGGCTCAGCGTGTGGGCCAGGTGCTTGGCACCGATACGAGCATCAAGGATCCGAGCCTTCCGGCAGGATACGAGGCAGCTGAAACCTCCGGCAGAGTGGAATTCAGAAGCGTTGCCTTTGCATATCCGGGAGCGGAAAAAAACGCGCTGGAGGATATAAGTTTCGTGGCGGAACCGGGCAAGACCACGGCAGTCATCGGCGGAACGGGCAGCGGCAAATCCACCCTGATACAGATGATCCCAAGGTTCTACGATGCGGGAGCCGGCCAGGTGCTCATCGACGGCATCGACGTTCGCGACGTGACCCAGCAGGAACTTAGGAGCCGCATCGGATACGTTCCGCAGAAAGGCAACCTCTTCTCGGGCACCATCGCCGACAATCTCCGCTACGGCAGGGAAGATGCAACGAGAGCGGAGATGGAAGAGGCCATCAGGGTCGCTCAGGCGGCAGATTTCGTCGCCGAGAAGGAACTGGGTCTCGACGAACCCGTATCACAGGGCGGCACAAATGTTTCCGGCGGCCAGAAGCAGAGGCTTGCCATTGCCCGGGCCCTGATCAGGAAGCCGGACATCTACATATTCGACGACAGCTTCAGCGCCCTCGACTTTGCGACGGACAGAGCCCTCAGGACCGAACTCAGAAAATATGCCGCCGGCAGCACCATCCTCATCGTTGCCCAGCGGATAAATACCATAGTGGACGCAGACCAGATCATCGTTATGGACGAGGGCAGGATCGTGGGCAAAGGCAACCATGCCCGGCTCATGAAAGACTGCAGGGTCTACCAGGAGATCGCACGCTCCCAGCTAAGCGACGAAGAGCTTGAAAGGGGGTGGGCCGAATGATGAGAGGCGGAGGAAAAGACCGTGGCGGCGGTCGTGCAGCCCAGATGATGCCCGGTGAAAAGGCAAGGGACTTCAAGGGTACCATGAAGAAGCTGGCCGGCTACATGAAACCCTACACGGGAAGGCTTATCATAGTGCTCATCTGTACCATAGCGAGCACAGTGTTCAGCATCATATCCCCTGCTATCCTGGGAACTGCCACAGACAAGGTGGTGGAAGGCATAAGGGGAAGCGGGGTGGATTATCAGGCGCTGCTTCTAATCCTGGTCGTTCTGCTGGGGCTCTACGGACTGAGCCTTCTCTTCGGCGTGCTCCAGGGATGGATACTGGCCGGGGTTTCCCAGAAGGTCATCTATACCTTAAGGGATAAGATGTCCAGGAAGTTGGATACGTTGCCTTTGAAATACTTCGATTCAAGGACCCACGGCGAACTTCAGAGCCGTATGGTCAATGATATAGAGACGGTGAATCAGGCCCTGTCAACGAGCATAGCTCAGATGATCTCAAGTCTCGTGACCCTTGTGGGAATATTCGTTATGATGCTCAGGATCAGTCTGATCATGACTCTTGCGGCTCTTCTGGTGCTGCCGGTATCCATGGCCATAATCAAGATCGTGGTCGGCAGATCCCAGGGACATTTCGCGAGACAGCAGGAATTTCTGGGTCACGTCAACGGCCATGTGGAAGAGATGTACAGCGGCCACGATGTGGTCAAAGCCTTTGGAAGAGAAGATGCTTCCATCGAAGAATTCGAAGAATACAACAACAGGCTTTGCGAGTCGGCGTGGAAGTCCCAGTTCCTCTCGGGACTGATGATGCCTACGACTCAGTTCGTAGGCAACCTGGCATATGTGATGGTCTGCCTCCTCGGCGGATACCTGGCCATACTGGGCAGGATATCCATCGGTGACATACAGGCTTTCATCCAGTACGTCAGAAACTTCAACCAGCCGATCTCTCAGGTGGCAAACATCGTCAACCTGCTTCAGTCCACCGCTGCAGCGGCGGAGAGAGTATTCGAGCTCATAGAGGAAGAGGAGGAAGATGACGCCACCGGCTCCGTCAGCGGTGCGGTCAATGCAGCGGCAAGGACTGCGGCCGATGCTCTTGAGAAGGCGGAAGATGCGGCGACGGAGGGATGTGACGAGGATGTCGAGATGACTGCCGATGCAGCAGGAGCCGCAGTCGACGAAATAGAGGACTCGGCCGATCCCGAAGAGGGTGCATCGGCGACCGATCCGCTCCCGAAGGACTTCCGGGGCGAAGTTGCCTTTGAACATGTGAAGTTCGGCTACGAGGAGAATGAACCTATCATACACGACTTCTCCTTCACCGCATATCCGGGCCAGAGCATCGCCATCGTCGGTCCCACCGGCGCCGGCAAGACCACTCTGGTCAAACTGATGATGCGGTTTTATGAACTCAACGGAGGCAGGATCACCGTAGACGGCAAGGATATCAGGAACTATACAAGGACCCGGCTCAGGAAGCTCTTCGGCATGGTCCTGCAGGATACCTGGCTCTTCAGCGGCACTGTCAGGGAGAACATACGATACGGCAGATCCGATGCCACCGACGAGGAAGTCGAGGCTGCGGCGAAGGCGGCACATATCGACTTCTTCATCAGGACTCAGCCCGGCGGCTATGACATGGAGATAAACGAGGAGGCAAACAACCTGTCTCAGGGACAGAAACAGCTGCTGACCATAGCCCGAGCCATACTCTCCGATTCGCCGATCATGATCCTTGATGAGGCCACAAGTTCCGTGGACACCCGTACGGAACAGCTGATACAGGATGCCATGGACGAGCTGATGAAAGACAGGACCAGCTTCGTCATCGCACATCGCCTATCAACGATACGTAATGCAGACCATATTCTGGTCCTGGATCACGGTGATATCGTCGAACAGGGCAAGCACGAAGAACTCCTGGCCAGAGACGGTTATTACGCACGTCTCTACAACAGCCAGTTCAACAGGGAAACCACAGGCAGGCGAAGTTAAGTTTTGTGTAATTTTGCATTCTAAAACCCGCCATTTCGTGGTACAATAACAAGGATAAAATCCCAAAACACAACTCTTAGTAATCAAGGAGATAAATAAAAAATGAAAGCGAGAACCCCGGTCTCATCTGTGATCCTGTATATATTCGGGATTATTTTTATGATTGTAGCAGGTTTCATGCTGTGGACGGCGATCAGCTACACGAAGATCTACCTGGCGTCATACGACACTACCTTCCAGGAAATGTGGTCCAACTCGACTCAGTACATAATCGAGAAATTCCTGCCATACTTTGCGGCGGGAGTGATCTGTTTCGGCCTTGGAAAGGCAATAAGCGTCTTCAGAAAAGGACAGGTCATGCAGGGTTTTGCGGCAGCCGACCTGGATGGAGCGGATGCAGAGGGTGCCGTGATGAGGGGCGGCCAGGATGAGGTCAACCTCAGACTCAAGGAACTCAGAGAAGTTGGAAGCATCAAACTGGAAGAGCTGGAGCGCCGGGAAAAGGTGAGACTGGACGATATGAGGGAGACTGTCGTAAGAGACATGGCCCTTCATAGACTTCAGAGAGAAGCCAAGGAAGAGGAGATCATAAGCAAGCTCAACGCTATGGGCGAGAAGATGGGCCTGGATATGGACGAACTTTATGCAAAGGCGGACATACCCGTGGTTCCGGAAATGGACGAGGAGCCTGTCGATGAGGACAGGCTGGGAGACGATCCCCTCTTTGAGGAGCTGGATAAGGCTGAAGAGGCCCCGGCCGAGGAGACGGAAGAAACGCCCGTCGAGGTCGAAGAGCCTGAAGCGGCGGAGGAGCCGGAAGTGATCGAGGAGCCGGAGATCGACGAAGCGGAGGAAACTCCTGCCGAGGAAGAGCCGGAACCGACCGAGGAGCCGGAGCTCGAGGAAGCGGAGGAAACTCCTGTCGAGGAGGAACAGCCCGAAGTAATCGAGGAGCCGGCCGAAGAACCTGAACCGGCCGAGGAACCGGAAGTGGTCGATGAGCCGGAGGAAACTCCTGCCGAGGAGGAACAGCCGGAAGTAATCGAGGAGCCGGCCGCAGAACCTGAACCGACCGAAGAGGAGGAAACTCCTGCCGAGGAGGAACAGCCGGAAGTGATCGAGGAGCCGGCCGAAGAGGAGGAAACTCCCGCCGAGGAAGAGCCGGAACCGACCGAGGAACCGAAGCTCGAGGAAGAGGAGGAAACTCCTGCCGACGAGGAAGAGCCCGAGGACGATGTGGACCATAGCAACGATCAGGTGCTGACCCACAGGGATGAGCCGGGTGATCCGGAGCAGGTGGAGGAATCCCGCAAAAACTTTAAGAAGAAGCAGAAGAAACGCAAGAAGAACAGGAACAAATAGGAAGCAGCGATGCTTGAAAAACTGGATTTCATAACAGAAAAATACGAGGAACTGTCGGCCAGGGTCTCGGATCCTGAAGTCATCGGCAACCAGCCTCTTTGGCAGAAGTACGTCAAGGAGATGGGCGAGATGGAGCCCATCGTCAAGAAATATGGCGAGTACAAGAAGACCAGAGAGGGCATAGCCGAGGCAAAGGAAATGCTGGAGGACGGCGACGAGGAGATGAGAGAACTGGCAAAGATGGAACTGTCCGATCTCGAAGGTTCCGTCGAAGGCCTGGAGAATGAACTTAGAATGCTCCTTCTTCCGAAGGATCCCAACGACGAGAAGAACGTCATCCTTGAGATCCGTGCCGGGACCGGCGGCGATGAAGCGGCTCTTTTCGGTGCTGACCTTCTCAGGATGTACACCCGTTACGCGGAGAGAAACCGCTGGAAGACAGAGCTGATGGAACTCAACGACACAGAACTGGGAGGAGTCAAGGAAGCGGTTATGCTCATCAAGGGCAAGGGCGCCTACTCACGTCTCAAATTCGAGAGCGGAGCTCACCGTGTCCAGAGAGTGCCGGAGACCGAGTCCAGTGGCAGGATCCATACGTCGGCGGCGACGGTAGCCGTGCTGCCGGAAGTAGATGACGTGGAAGTGGATCTGGATCCAAACGATGTGAGGGTCGACGTATACAGAGCCTCGGGCAACGGCGGCCAGTGTGTCAACACCACTGACTCGGCGGTGCGTCTCACCCACGAGCCTACCGGGCTGGTGGTCACATGCCAGGATGAAAAATCCCAGATAAAAAACAAGGACAAAGCCTTCAAGGTCCTTAAGGCTCGCCTTTATGACCTGGAGATGCAAAAGCAACAGGACGAGATAGCAGGACAGAGAAAGAGCCAGGTCGGATCCGGCGACAGAAGCGAAAGGATCCGTACCTATAACTTCCCCCAGGGAAGGGTCTCGGATCACAGGATCGGATTGACCCTATACAAACTGGAACAGTTCCTGGACGGAGATATGGACGAGATAATCGACGGACTCATCACCAGCGATCAGGCTGAGAAGATGAAGGAATTCGGAGAGTCGTAACCCGACGATACTCGAGCGAAGAGAAGAGAAAGTCGCGACACGACATCTACAGAATCCTCAGCAGCTGTGCTGCGTTGCGGATTTTCAGTTGAAAGACGTTCAATGAAGACACAAATCCTCACAACATCAGATCAGGACATAGCAAGAGCGGCGAAGATAATAGCCTCCGGAGGGCTCGTTGCCTTTCCGACGGAAACGGTCTACGGACTCGGTGCCGATGCGCTGAACGAGAAAGCCGTGGCGGCAGTCTACGAGGCGAAGGGAAGACCCAGCGACAATCCGATGATCGTCCACATATCGAGGGCCAGCGACATCGGCCAGCTGACTCCCATGCTCAGCTCCAGGATCGTTTCAGTAATAGAGAACTTCTGGCCCGGTCCACTCACAATAGTGATAAAAAAGAAACCCTCCGTTCCCGACAGGACCACGGGAGGACTGGACACGGTGGCTGTTCGCATGCCGGACTCGAAACCGGCTCTTAAGCTGATCGAACTTTCCGGATGCCCAATAGCTGCGCCAAGCGCCAACCTTTCGGGAAGTCCCAGCCCGACCAGGGCAAGGGATGTGGTGGCGGATCTGGAGGGCAGAGTCGATGCCATAATCCAGGGCGAAGACTGCAGGGTAGGCATCGAGTCTACGGTGCTGGACCTTACCGGTGATGTACCCACCATACTGCGCCCCGGCATAATCACAGCCGAAAGCATAGAGGCAGCCCTGGGAACAGAAGTAAAATACGATCCCTCCCTGACAGAGGATTCGAAGCATATCCAGCTGGATCCGTCGGAGGGTGCGGCGGAAGAGGAGTTCAGACCCAGGTCGCCGGGAATGAAATACAGGCACTATGCGCCGAATGCAGAGATGCTGGTTGTAGAAGGCCAGAGAGACAGAGTCCGGGCGGAGATCGAGAGGCTGAAGGGACTCAACGAGAAACTCGGCAACAGGGTCGGCGTCATACTTTTCGAAGAGAAGGCCTTCATCGAAGCGGCCCATGACTTTTTCGCCAGGCTGAGAGATCTTGACGAAGAAGGCGTCGACATGATACTGGCGGGCGCCTTAAGCGACACCGACGGCGTCGGATTCGCAGTGATGAACAGAATGCTCAAGTCGGCGGGATACAACATCGTTAAAGTGTAGGACAGGCATCCTAAGGGTGCAAAGGCAACGAAGCGGGAGAATAAAATGATAATAGCTATCGCCAGCGATCACGGCGGATTCAAACTCAAGGAAGAGATAAGAAAATACCTGGCCACAAGAGATGACATCCAGGTGGTGGATCTTGGGACCAGTTCGGAGGAGTCTGTAGACTATCCGGTCTACGGTAAGGCCTGTGCAGAGGCGGTAGCCTCAGGCAAGGCCGACCGCGGCATCGTGGTCTGCGGCACAGGCATAGGTATATCCATAGCGGCCAACAAGGTGAAGGGGATCAGATGCGGTCTCTGTACCAGCGTCGAAATGGCCGAAATGACCAGAAAGCACAACGATGCCAACATGCTGGCCCTGGGAGGCAGGACAACCGAGACCGAGTTGGCTTTGGAAATAACAAAAGCATGGCTCGACACCGAGTTCGAGGGCGGCAGACACAAGCGCCGCACCGACATGCTCGACGAAATGTAGCGACATCGACCGCAAAAGCGGTTTGATATACATCAGTTCTCATAGCACAGAAAGGAAGAAACATGGGAAAGATTTACGTATTCGACCACCCGCTGATCCAGCACAAGACCGCGATGATCCGTGACAAGAACACGGGCACCAAGGACTTCAGACAGATCGTAAGTGAGATCGCCATGCTCATGACATATGAGTCGAGCAGAGATCTCTCTCTCGAAGATGTTACCATCGAGACACCGATCTGCGAGACCACGGTCAAGATGCTGAAAGGTGAGGACGTGGCAATAGTTCCGATCCTCAGAGCCGGACTTGGAATGGTAGATGGAATACTGCAGATCATCCCCAACGCCAAGGTGGGACACATCGGTCTCTACAGAGATCCCGAGACCCACGAGCCACACGAGTACTACTGCAAGATGCCGGATGATATCGACAAGAGAAAGATCTTCGTCACAGATCCCATGCTTGCAACAGGCGGAAGCGCAGTGGCAGCGATCAACTTCATCAAGGAGCGCGGCGGCAAGGACATCACATTCATGTGTCTGATCGCAGCTCCCGAAGGTATCGAGGTGCTGCAGAACGCGCACCCTGATGTGGATATCTTCATAGCGGCCAAGGATGAGTGCCTCAACGAGCACGCATACATCGTTCCCGGCCTTGGAGATGCGGGAGACAGGATCTTCGGAACCAAGTAATGGCAATGGACAACGGACTTCAATCAGCGGGGTTCGCGCCCCGTTGATTGAGGTTCACAGATATATTCGGCAAAGTATAAGGAGAATCAGATGAACGCAGGTCTTATTCCTGACAATGTAAGCAAGCACGACAATGTATATGACGTTCTCAAGGAACGTGGATTCATCGAGCAGTCCACAGATGAGGACAAGGTAAGGGAGCTTCTGAAAAACGAGAAGGTCAAATTCTATATCGGTTTCGATCCGACTGCAGACTGCCTCCACGTAGGGCACTTCATGCAGGTCATCATCATGATGTACATGCAGAAATTCGGACATACGCCTGTCGTACTCATCGGCGGGGGTACCGGCATGGTCGGCGATCCTTCGGGCAGGACCGATATGCGTCAGGTCATGAGCGTTGAGACCATCGAGCACAACTGCGAACAGTTCAAACGCCTCTTCGACAGGTTTCTGGAATTCGATGAAGAATGGGAATACGTAGGCAACGAGGGCGTATACGTGCCCGGTCACCAGAACCGAGAACCGGAGCCGGGCAAGGCCATCGCAGTGAACAATGCCCGCTGGCTCAGACCCCTCAATTATATAGACTTCATGCGTGAGATCGGATCTCTCTTCAATATCAACACCATGCTGAGAGCCGAAGCCTTCAAGCAGAGGATGGCGAGAGAAGGCGGACTTACCATGTTCGAACTCAACTACATGCTCATGCAGAGCTATGACTTCTACGTCATGGCAAGGGACTTCGACGTGAAGCTCCAGTTTGGCGGAAACGATCAGTGGTCCAACATCATCGGCGGAGTAGACCTTACCCGTAAGAAGATCGGCAAGGATGTCTACGGCATGACATTCTCCCTGCTGACAACATCGGAGGGTCAGAAGATGGGCAAGACCCAGAAGGGTGCTCTCTGGCTGGATGCCGACAAGACATCTCCCTACGAGTTCTATCAGTATTGGAGGAACGTGGCTGACGCCGATGTGAACATGTGTCTGAGGATGCTCACCTTCCTGCCCATGGAAGAGGTGGAGAGGCTCTCCTCCCTCAAGGATCAGGAGATCAATAAGGCAAAGGAGATCCTCGCCTTCGAAGTGACCAAACTGGTCCACGGCGAAGAGGAGGCATCCAAGGCTCAGGAGGCTGCGCGTGCAGCATTCGGCGGAGCCGGTTCCGGTGCAGGTATGGAAAACCTGCCTGTCGTTGACTTTGCAAAGGCCAAGTTCGACACCACCGACAAAGACGGCAACCCGGTCCACGGTATCGGCGTCGTGTCCTTCATAAGGGAACTGGGACTTGTCCCATCCAACAGAGAGGGATTCATGACCATCGAGCAGGGCGGCCTGAAGATCGAAGGTGAGAAGGTCACCGACAAGAAGATGATGATCGACGAGAATACCTTCGCTGCCGGGACCGACGGGAAGATCCTGGTGGAGAAAGGCAAAAAAAAGAAGCTGCTGGTGCAGCTTACAGAATGAGAACACTATAAATTAGTGACTCTATAGACATAACCGTCACGGTTGAGGAATTTAAGGCCGGATTTGCGTTTCTTGACATAAACGCGGATCTTGCCTTTTTTTCTGGTCTTCTTGACCTTCGTCTTCCACAGATATCTGGCAGTGTATGCCTTGTAGAAGCTTACGTACAGCTGATTGCCCTGGTGGAAGACGGACTCAAGCTCCATGCCCCGGGCCAGTTTGACCCTGGAGAGGTATTTGCCGTCCCAGTCGTAGACCGACAGAACGTTGTCGGGTTTGCCTGAAGCGTAACTGTTGCACACAACGATACGATCCCCAAAGGAATCCATTCCCTGATACACCTGGCGATCCCAGTTGGTGGGGGTCACATAGCGAACGGGTTTGAATTTGGAATCGAGGAAGAGAAAATCCCTCGTATTATAAAGCTGTACCACATACTGATCGTGGGCGGCGTTATATCCGATGTTGTTGAATCCATTGTAACCGCCCTTGGACTTGATCCTGTTCCATCTGATGCCGGGGACATTCTCCGGCAGTTCAACGGTCAGTCGCTTCTCTATAGTAAGAGTCTTGGAGTTGATCACGGTGAGCTTCTTGCCGTAAGGCCTGGAGTTTGCGACCACCAGCTTGCCGGTCCTGCTGTTGTAGGTCATGTCGTTGCCGTGGTTCATGCTCAGGACCTTGGAGATCTTTACTACCTTAAGGTTCGATTTCTTGATCTTGAGGATCCTGCACTTGTCGTTGGCTCTGCACCACATGAGAAAGTACATGTATCCGCCACCGTAGCAGCTTCCCTGGATGGTGTCGTAGCCCGTGACTTTCTGACGGACCTCGAGCCTCAGGTTCATGGTCTTCTTGTTCTTCTTGATGGGAGTTAACTTAGCCTTGATGACAGGCTTGTTGCTGAACCTGGGAACGCCGGAAGCTGCCTGAGCGGTCTCGACCTGCAAAGGCAATGCAAGCGTGCCCACCATCGTAAGAGTGATGAGGGCGGTCATCAGAATATTGAATTTCTTCTTTCCCGGTGTTCTCATACGTTTGTTCCCCATGTCCAGCCCCTGAACGGGGTGGACTTTCATTATAACTGGTTATATATGGAAATGCAAGGAAAAAAATTGAATCGATCGTGTCAAGTTGTTGTGGAGTTTTTGATTGACAAACTCCAAAGTTTCATCCAATTAACCGAGGGTAACGGTAAAGGCCACGGCTTCAGTCCTCGTCGCGGGCAGCTACCCGTTCCTCTCTCACAGTTCGCCTGTTCGTTCGTCGGAACCGCCGACGAACTCTCCACGGCTCCTTTGCTCGCGCCGTCACGAAAGCTGCTTTCCGCTCCTGCGGAAGCCAGCCTTAGCCCTTTCCGTTGCCCTATCTCAATTGATCAATATGTTCCTTGTCATTCCAATTCCACGAATCTTCATCTGAGTCCCGGATGCAACGTCGAGGATCGGCCTCTCCGCTTCGAACATACTGAAGTCCACAGCTCCTTTGATGTTCTCTTCTATGAATCGATCGGCATACTCACTGTACTTTTCTTTGACCTCATCACCTTTTCGAAAGTGTTTCTTTGCTATCCTTCCACCGTTCTTTCGGTAAATACGTGCCATGACCAGTTTCCCGAGATTTTTTTCACTCCAGCCAAGCGGGTCTCTGCTGAACCTCTCGCTCAGCACACTGCTGATCAACCCTTCTGTACAGCTTCCGGGAATGCCTTCCTCTGTCAATCTCCTACGGATCTCCTTCCAGTTCCCCATAAGGTATATTGCAAATTTTCGTATATTCTCTGCATCCTTTTCTGTCAGTGAGTCTTCGCCGAGAATATCCTGTATGTATTCATCCGCACGCTCTTTATTGTCGTATTTCACCGCGTTTGTCAGTGCTACTCTGACATGCCTGTGTGGCAGAATCCTGCTGATCTTCCTGAGTTCTTTGTGGAAGTGGAATCCGTCCATCACATGTACTGTCTGTGGAAGATCAGAAAGACCTCCTTGGATCCAGGGACCTCCATCTCCGTGGATGTATATTTTATTGAGTTTACACGGTTCATAGTGCTTGCATATGAATCCTTCGACACTCTTCCACAATCTTTTCGTATCGAACTGCTCATCTGAGAAGTGAACTGGATTTATCGTTCTGTTTCTTCCCTTTGATTCTTCTTCTGTCCCTTCGGTCACTGTGACCAGTGGGATGATCTTACCTTGTTTACCTTTCTCCTTATTCGGCTTCTGCATGTGCGCATGATCTTCATCTGCGTGCAGGTGCAACTCTTTTACGTCCCTCTTTTTCGTTTCAATCTCAATCTCGGGCGTTTCTATGTTTCGGATCTGGTTATGGACTGTCTGTCGGCTGACCTGCCCACCCGTCACGATGTTCGCTGATTTGGCATAGGATGTGTCAGTTGCCTGGGTGACAAGCCCTGCCGAAACGGACGCTCCTATGCGTTCGTATTTTGCGATTCCCAGCATCTGATCCAGGACAGAGACGTAACTGGCATTCTCCTTGTCGAAGAAGTAGTCTCTTGCGAAATCAATCTGTCCGATCGCTGTCAGCAGGCTTCGGGGCCTGTCCTTTTCCTTGATGACCAGCCCCATTTCTTTTCGTGCCTGCTTGTCCTTTCGCAGCCCCTCATTCATATGCTGTATGATTTCTTTGAGAATCTCTCTGGATGTCTCCTTGCAGTCTTTTAGAATCTCATCTGCCATGACATCAAGATCTCTAAACTCACCCTTTTCTGCTCTCAGGCAGATTTTAGTCGCCAATTCTGTGGAAAAACGTAGTATACTTTCATACATAGAGATTACTCCTTTCGTGCATTGATAGTTGCAAATCAATTCTACTACTTTGGAGTCAATCTCTATTTTTTTTCTTCAAAAACTCCACAATTACTTTACACTAACA
>Ga0256406_1001563_pt1 | contig 36316 bp, 30 predicted proteins | sample RumenRJG_03DNA_FD_185986 | JGI IMG/M metagenome (GOLD analysis project Ga0256406, IMG submission 185986) | Bovine rumen microbial communities from Lethbridge, Alberta, Canada - RJG_03 | ecosystem: Host-associated > Mammals > Digestive system > Stomach > Rumen | place: Canada: Alberta | collected...
TTCGAAGTGGCGCAGGACTTTGAACTTACCACGGAGCAAAGAGTAATGAATGACGAAGTTCGTACCGCCTAAGATCATCAATAATTCGGTGATGCACTCTACCATGACTCCCCGCCATTCGCCGTTAATAGAAGCTTCCGCGGCCAAGGAGTTGATGTTGTTGATCTTAGTGGAAAAGCCACCGGTAGCAACCGCCGTCATCGCATGGCAGACCGCATCGAAAGGTTTGACACCGACCGCGATATAAAGAACCGAGCCGAGGATGATATAGCCGATATATAAGGAGAAGATGAGACGGGCGGATTTGACTAGGTTCGGAAGCAAGGAATCGTTATGGCCTTCCAGAAGATAAAGATTGAGGCCGGAGCGTTCCGAAATAGCGCTCGAGACAATAAGGACCAAACCGATACCGCCGACAAATTCCGTAAGAGCTCTATGGAAGAAGAGCATATGGGAAACTACTTCAGTCGTTCCATCGCTGAGGGTTTTCACTTCTTTGCCCCAGTTCATGATGGTTAAACCGGCCGAAGTATAACCGGAAGTCGATTCGAAGAAAGCCTGGGTGAAGTTATAGCCGTAGAAGAAGAAGGGAATCGCCGAGAAGATAATGACCAATAACCAGACACCGATGACAAGAATGAAGTCTTCGATATCATTGAGTTTCCCTTGTTTCCTACGGAAGATGAGAAGCGAGAGGAATACACCGCTAAGAAGAGCAAACAGACCGGGGACAAGGAAAGCAGGGGACATATCTCTTTCTTCCGGATAGAAGATCAGCATGACCAAAGGAAGCAGGACCAAGATACCGATAACAAATAAGAAGATGCCGAAATAACCGAGGACGAGTTTCCATCCACGGATTGCATTATCTTCGTTGAGCGCGGTGTTCATCTGCATCGTCTCCATGAACTTGGTACCGCGATTCACTCTCCGATTCGGATCTTTCATGACACACTCCTCACTTAGAGCTCTTCTTCATTGAAGAAGTCGATTGCACCGAAGAAGTTTTTGTGACTTTCTTCTCCGCTTTGACATTTTCCTTCTCCTTGGAATTATCCGCAGAAGAAGGTATTGCCGTCGAAGTCTCCGGTGTAATCTTCAAAGACGGGAAAGAAGCCGAACGGGCAGGCTTTGCTTCTTTCGACGGAAGCTCCGAAGCCGGACGTTTCCCGGTCTTGATGAACTCAATCAAATCGCTCTGATCTTCGGGAGCAGAAGCGAGAATGATACGGTCGTTGTTCTGGAATACGGAATCGCCGCGAGGGATGATGACATCCGGATCACGGAAGATACAGGCGATGGAACCGGTATGCGGAAGATTGATATCTTTCAAAGATTTTCCACAGCAAGGAAAGTCCTCATTGATGAGGATTTCGGTAATAACCAGCTTATCGTTCTCCAGAGAAAGTGTAGAGAAGATAGAATCGACATCGCTTTCGCCTTTGATACGGTCCTTCAATAAATAGGAAGCCGAAATCGGGGAATCGATTCCGAGACGGGAGAAGATAGCAACGTTGTTCGGGTTATTGACCGTGCAGATAGCTTTCTTGATATGGAAAAGCTCTTTGGCGATCATGCAGGTGACAAAATTATCGGCATCGCGATCGGAGAGAGAAACGACCAAATCAAAATCGGTGACATCCGCTTTCTCAAACGAATAGATCTTGGTCGGATCGCTCACTAAGATATTGACGCCATAGTGTTCACTCATGCGCTCAACGGTCTGAAGATCATCGTTGATGATGACGATATGGTTATTCCGTTTCTTCAGGAAGGCGCCTAACACGTAATCCGCTTCCGTCTTACCGCCGCAGAGAAGGATGTTTTTATCGTTGCGGAGAGAGACAAAGTTCTCACGCTTTTTATCTTCTTTTCGTTTCTGCCAGAAATGTTTCCAGCGATAAGCAAGATCCTTCTTTACCGCAGGCTGAGGTTCGCTTGCTTCCTTCTCCTCCAAATCCGGTCCGAACTTCAGGAAGGCAAGAAGCGATTCCTTAGCTTCCGGAGTCGAAGTCATAACCAGATGATCGTCTTCTTCAATCACCGTGTTGCCGTGCGGGAGGATGACTTCCGGATCACGGAAGATGCAGGTGATAGAGCCGGTCTTCGGTAAGGAAAGAGCCATAAGGGTTTTCCCACAGCAGGCAAAATCCGGAAGAATTTTCACTTCCGTGATGACGATCTTCTCATCTTCCAAAAGGAAGGTCTTCGTCAAAGAACCGACATCGGATTCGCCTTCGATTCTCTCGGCCAGTAAATACGAAGCCGAAATCGGGGAATCGACGCCCATCTTTTCAAAGTTAGCGACGTTCGTCGGGTTATTGACGGTGCAGATAGCTTTTTTGATATGGAAAAGATCCTTGGCAATCTTGCAGATGACGAAATTATCGGCATCGGAATCCGTCAAGGCGACGACAAGATCGAACCCATCGACATGGGCAAGCTCAAAAGAATAGATCTTGGTCGGATCCATCGGCGTTGCCACGATACCGTATTTTGCGGAAAGAGACGCAAGGGTGTTCTCATCCTTGTTCATGACAACGACTCGGTTACCGAGCTGTCTGAACGAGTCAAGAACGTAATCAGCTTCGAGTGTTCCTCCGCAGACGAGAATGTTCATACTCTCGCTTATTCCTCGGTAGCCTTGATGGCTTTATAGGCATTCAAAGAGAGCATCGAAGTCGAGATGACCTGGATGCGTGGATCACTGAGCAAAGCAGCTTTTCTTTCATCGCGGAGACGGACGATGACATTCGGAACCGAATAAAGGGTCGTAATCAAACAGGCGATAAAGATATTGGTATCGTCATCGCCAGTAGCGACAACGGCTTCTTTGGCTTCTCGGATATGGGCTTTTTCAAGGACAGAAGTCTCTTGGGCATCGCCTAAGATCTTATCGCCGGAGTAGTTTCCGGAGACTTTGTTGAAACTGGAAGCATCGTTATCGACAATGGCGGTATAGATACCGTCTTCGCTGGACATCGAAGCGATCTGCGCTCCCAATCGAGAAGCACCGATCACAACGATCATCTTCTTCTCTGTCTTGCGTTTCATAGCACACAGTCTCCTTTCTAAATCTTCTCCGACTACTACAAACTATATGAGGATATTTTAGCAAATCCCATCTAACCCGAAGGGAGGAGTTTTCTTTTTAGCCTCTTCCCTTCATGGCTTTAGCCATATGGATCTTATCTTCTCTTTCCTTGATGGTCTCACGCTTATCATAGTTCTTTTTTCCTTTTCCTAAGGCGATCTGGACTTTGCAGAGACCTTTCCGGATATAGACACGCACCGGAACGATGGTATAACCCTGACGGTCGACGAGCTGAGAGAACTTCGCTATCTCGCTTTTATGAAGCAGAAGTTTTCGCGTTCTCGTCGGTTCATGGGAAAAGATGCCATTTTCCTGGAAGACCGGAATATTGGCATCGAGGAGAAAACATTCTCCGTGGGAGAAAATGACATAGGCATCGTCTAAGGAGCAGTGCCCTGCCCGCAAAGCTTTGATCTCGGAGCCTTTCAGCTCAATACCGGCTTCGGTAAAGTCGCTGAGGAAGTAATTGAAATGGGCTTTACGGTTCTGACAGACGAGAATCTCGTCTTGAAGCGCCTCGTCTTTCTTAGTCATAAAAGAGATCAGTCTTCCTCGTGTTTGTTACGGCCATAGCCCGAACGGCCCTTGCCCTTGCGGACAGTCGGTTTACGGGTAGCAGAAGAACGATAGGAATCTCTCTTTCCATAGGAACCCGAACGGGAACCATAGGACTTACGGTCTCTTCTTTCGTAGGAATCGTCCGAAGACTTCTTACCTAAGGAAGCATAACCCTGATGATCGGCAAAGTCCTTGCGCGGACGGCGGGAAGACTTGAAATCCTTCTTGTCGCCATGCGAGAAAGAACCTTTGTGGTCTCTATCGCCGAAAGAGCGTCCGCCACCGCGACGATCAAAGCCTCCGCCACGATGGAAAGAACCCTTTCCACCAAAGCTACAACCTCCACGGGAAGAACGGGAATGCTTTTCTTCTCTCGGTTTCGTGAAACGGAGAAGTTTACGGTATTCCGCTTCATCGATATCCATGACCGCTAAGACCTGAAGGACCTTTGCTTCATCATCCGGATATTTCGCAACAACGGCACGGATGACATCGACTTCCTTCCACTGTTCCGGGGTCGGACGGAAGTTATCTTCTTCGACTTCTTTTTCTTTGGCATCCATCGCGTCTAAGGCATCTAAGACATTCTGATCGTTTTCTTTCGGTTCCATAGTTTCTCTTTCTCCATAATCTTCGTTTTCCTCTTCTTCATTTGTGAAGCGAGGTTTCCCCGTCATCAACGGGACATCTTCGTACTTGGTATAGACACGGATACCATTGCGGGCCAGATCTTCTTTTTCTTCTTCGCTCAGATTGAGAGCGTGCGAATCGTAGAACTCCGGCGTCGCAAAGTCAATCTCCCGTTTATCGATATCGACCGAGAGAACCTTGACATCGATCGGCGTACCGATGGTGAAGGAGACTTCGGTCTTCTCGCCATAGGCAGCAAAGGATCTTTCATCATAGTGGAAATAATCCCCGTGCATGCAGTGATACGGAAGGAATCCTTCGATTCCGATATCCGTTTCAAGGAACATACCACGCTGCACTAACGACATAACCTTCGCATGATAGAGAGTGCCGATCCGGGTCGACATATATTTTGCCGACTCAAGATCATCGGATTCTCTTTCGATGTAATCCGCTTTGACTTCTAAGTCGGATAAGGCATCGCCCTGATCTTCTAAGCGCTGTGTCAGTTCATCATAGTCAAAGGGCTTCTTATCCAAAAGATAATCCTTGACCAGACGATGGATGATATCATCCGGATAACGGCGGATAGGCGAAGTGAAATGGCAATACTCCAGCTCCGCTAAGCCGAAATGGCCTAACTCTTCCGGAGAATAACGGGCTTTTGCCATCGAACGGAGAACCATATAGGAAACCGCGCTGCGGAGATTGTCATCCTTGATGGAAGCAAGGAAATCGTTCAGTCTTGCTCCGGAGATATTTTCGGTACGAGGGAAAGAAGCGATGAGACCGGCGCGTTTGAGAAAATCACGCAACGTCGAGATCTTATCCGACGGCGGGAATTCATGAATACGGTAAAGAACCGGAATATGGGCTCTCTTCAGTTCCTTTGCGACCGAACAGTTAGCGATGATCATCATATCCTCGATCATCTTCTCGGCTTCGCCCTGAACCTGCTTCGTGACCGAATCCGGCATGCCGTTCTCATCAAGATGGAATTTGAGTTCGGTCGAATCGAGCTTCATCGCACCCTGTAAGTCTCTTCTCCGGCGGATAGCTTTGGCTGCTTCTCTCATCAGAGTAAGAGAATCCTTGATCTCCTGAGAGAAAGGAACCTCCTGTCCTTCGAAAAACTGATTGACCTGGTTATAAGTGAGTCTTCCATGAGAACGGATAACACCGCGCTGCACCTTCGAGGAGAAGACATGGCCCATCGCATCGACTTCCATAGAGCAAGTGAGAACAAGACGGTCGACATTCGGATTCAGTGAGCAGATGCCGTTCGAAAGCTCAAACGGAAGCATCGGAACCACACGGTCAGCGACATAGATGGAAGTACCGCGGAGTTTGGCTTCATCATCGAGCGGATGATTGGTGCGGACATAATGCGTGACATCGGCAATATGGACACGGATAAGATAACCGTTTCCATCGCGTTCGATTTCAACCGCATCGTCGAAATCATGGGCATCGTCTCCATCGATTGTAACGACACAATGGTCGCGGAAATCTTCTCTTCCCTTTAAGTCCTCTTCGCTGATTTCCTGCGGAATGGCTTTGGCTTCGTCAAGAACGGCCTGAGGGAATTCAAGTCGTCCGTCATTCTCCGAGATGATCATTGAAATATCGCTTCCGACATCGTCCGCACGGACGAGGAGAGAAGTGATAGTGACTTTCAGAGTATCGCCTTTGAAATAACGGATCTTACCTTCGAGAAGATCGCCCTGATTCACTTTCAAGCCATCGGCAATCCCGTCGATCAGAACGGTTTTTCCACAGGCATTGAGGTAATCGACCAAAAGCTGTTCTTTCCCATCCTTCGTGATGGAATAACGGCCTTTGAGAGTATCGGTTGCTTTGTAATAGTCTAAGCAATGATAGGTGTTCTGCTGGAACTCCTTGGCATAGACCAAATCGCCGATGAGAAGCTGATCCGCTTCTTCACCGGAAAGACGTACTTCACTTCCGTCACTGACGGAACGAAGCACGACAAAGTTACGGTTTTTGAACGTGACCTTCGCTAAGAAAATCTTCTGATCCGAAAGCAGGAAGTAGAAGTTGTTGTGCAGGCCGACGATACCGCTTGCCTGCAGATGCGTAAGAAGAGCGTCGAGTTCCGACTGTTCTTCTTTGGTGAAGGCCTCGACCTTTTCCACGAGAGCCTTCTTCGAGAGCTGCTGATTCTTCAGCAACTTGATGATAGTTGTTTCTGTCATTTGTAATCCTTTTCCGTTTCCTAACAAAGGTCTGCTTTATGCAAAAATAAACGGGGCCGTTAGAGCCCCGAGGATTTCGTTTAGAGATGACTGGCCAGAATCGCCAAGATGAAGAAGGCAACCGTTAAGACGGCGGTGATAATCGTCATGATCTTATCGGCACCGCGTTCCTTCGTACGGGTGAAGATATTCATCTTGTTACCACCCATGACGGCGGCCGAAGCGCCTTCGGACTTGCCTGACTGCATCAGGACAATAGCGATAATGATAAACGATAATACAATAAGGGCAATTTCCCAACCAGAATTCATTCTAAAAAACCTCATGAGATTTACGGATGAACCTATTATAAAGAAGGAGGGGTAGGAATACAAGCGCCGTTTTTCCGGCTGAAAAGGCTTAGAAAACGGCGCTGCATGTTATTTTCCGGCGTAATGGATTTTCTTAACGAGAAGCGAAGGCGTGAAAACACCGCCCTCATCTTCACTATCCGAACCGATGGCAAGGACATCGTTGAAGAGATCTTTCAGATTGCCGGAAGCGATCGTCATCGAGAAAGCACCGGCTTTCTTTCCGTCTTCAATCACATAACCTTCGCAAGGTAAGGAGAAGAAGAGAGACTGATCATCGATACCGGTATTCGTACCGGAGACAGAAGTGAGATAGATGCCTTTTTTCATCTGCGCAAAGAGAGCATCCAGATTCTTCTTTCCCGGCTTTACGGTAAGAGTGATGAAGGAACCGTTTCCGTTCCCGGAAGCACAACCGTTGGATTCGATATGTTCTTCGTTGGCGGTCTCAAGAGAATAGAAGTAGTTCTTCAGAACACCACGCTGAATAATCGGGAAATCCTGGGTAGGAACACCATCGCCATCAAAGGAAGAGGAAGCGATGGATGGAGCATGAGGAGTATGGAGAAGAGTGAGATGTTTTGAAGTAACCTGCGTTCCCAACTTTCCTTCATAGATAGAAAGGTGTTTATGGACTTTCTTCGCATTGCAATGGCTTAATAGATATGGAAGTAAAACAGAAACAACATCCGGGGAAAGAACGGTTTTATAGTCTTTTCCCTTCAGGGCACCGGTACCGAAGAAATCCACCGCGGCATGGACCGCTTTTTCAATTTCCTTTTCTCCCTTCGCGACAAGATCCGCTAAGGAAGTGAAGGAATAGAAGGAACGATATCCCGTACGGGGTTCCTTCTTCTCGTTTTCGCAGACAACCGTGATAGAACCGACGAAGGTTCCCCGTTTTTCCTGACACTTCATACCGACATCGTTCATTTTATGGAACTCGGAAGTGTCCATCGAGAAGTCGATTTCGGCTTTGGTGATACGGGAATCATAAGCGCTGACTTTCTTCTGAAGGGCTAACGCCGCTTCTCTCAGTTCCTTCAAGGTAGCCGGAACGAAAGCCTTCTCATCGATTTTGACTTTGCGATACGGTTTACCGCCGTGGTAGAAATTCTCCGCTTTTTCTTCTTTCCCGAAAAGAGCACTCTCTTTGATCGCTTCTGCCATCAAAGCAGGAGTCGAATCATCGATGGCATCGCTAGAGAAATAACCGACCTTCCCCTGATAGAGGGCTCTACCTCCGATTGACTGGGAAATACCGATTTTCTGTTCCTCTACCTCACCGTTGAAAGTGCTGACAGAAAAAGATTTAGAGAAACCATAAGCGAGGGAAAAAGGAGTCAGACCCGCTTTATGAGCTTCATCGAAATACTTTTTGACATTGACTCTCATTCGTTGTTACCTCCTGCTCCACCGACAAGCATCTTCGAAACCAACAAGGTCGGCTGACCGACTTCGACAAAGACACTGCCGGAAGCTGCACCGCAGGTTCCCGGAGCTCTTTCGCAGTCGTTTCCGATCATGGTGATACGGGGAAGAATCTCGTATCCATAACCCATCAAGGAAACCGGACGGATCATGTGGTCAAGTTTCCCGTCTTTGATGACATAAGCGACATCCGAAGTGAAATCGAACTGATCGGTCGCAGGATCCACCTGTCCACCGCTAAGGCCGACACAGTAGATTCCGTATTTGACCGAAGCGATGATATCTTTCGGATCCGAGGTACCGGCACCGATATAGGTGTTGGTCATACGGGTCGTCGGAAGATAACGATAGGACTCTCTTCGACAGGCTCCTGTCGGAGTAAGAGTAGGATTGATACGTCTAGCGGTATAGCGGTCGAGCATATAAGAGACTAAAACACCGTCTTTGATCAATTGATTCTTGGTCGGAGCGTTTCCTTCATCATCGACATTTTCGCTGCCCCAGCCGTTTTCAATCGTACCGTCATCGTAAGCATTGAGAATCGAAGAACCGATCTTCTGACCGAGTTTCCCAGTGAACGGGGAAGTGGCATGGGAAATAGCGGAACCCTCCAAAGGATGGCCACAGGATTCGTGGAAGAGGACTCCACCGAAACCCTTGCCTAAGACAACCGGCATTTCTCCGGAAGGACCTTCCGGTGCTTTTAGTAAAGCGATTGCCATCTCGGCGCATTTCTTACCTAAGGCTTTGATATCGGTCTTCTCTAATAGTTCCAAGCCACAGGATAAACCCAGAGCTTCATATCCGGACTGGAAGGATTTTCCATCGGAAGCGATGGCATAAACAACAAGACTGGTTCGGACACGGTCATCTTCACAGCAGATACCGTCCGAATTGTAGATTTCAACATGTTCATCGCTCTCGGATAAGGAACAATTGACATTCTTGACTTCCGGAGATACGGCAAAAGCAGCATCTTCACCATCTTTGAGATAAGCAATTTTCTTTTCGTCCGACCATGCGGAATGAGGAATCGCAATCGGATTGATGTTCTTCCGCATCGGCTTCTTTTTCAGTTCTCGGACAGTGAGAACTCTCTCGCCGTCAAAACCGAGAGCTAAGGAAGAAGCAAGGTCAAGAAAAGCACGCTTGGAAAAATCGGAAGTGAATCCGTATACCTGCTGTTTTCCTTTTAATAAACGGATACCGACACCGCAGGTTCTACCGGAACCGATGCCATCGACTTTCTGATATCTGCGGGTATAGCCCTTGGTGCGTTTATCCTGATAATAGATCTCGGCATAATCGGCACCGGTTGCTAACCCAGCGTTGAGAACGGAAAGAGCAAAAGACTTTGAAAATTTCATGTTGAATAGCCCTCCTCTGTGATTATAGGTTGAAAGCAGATGTTTTCTTCAGTCTGCAGAAACATTTTTATCTTTTTTCTCTTTTTTCTTCTCTTTCTTTCGGGAGCGGATTGAGAAGAAATGACGATAACCGACAAAGATATCCAAAGCGGCGAAGATTCCGATAAAAGCGAGAATGACCAGAGCCATGATCTCACGGGGAACTTTATAGCCGAAGAAATCAAGATTGAAACCGAACTGACCGGTCAGTTCATCAATGAGAATCGCTAAGGGTTTATATTTGCCACCATCGGTATACATAAAGAAATCCTGAAGCTTCGCTAACGGAGTTTCGATGAAGTAATTGCGAAGCAGAGAAACCGAATATGTACCAGGGAAGAAAACGGTGATCTTTTCAATACCGGGATCGACAAAACCGGAAGGCAAATAAGCACCGATAAGGAAGCCGATAGCCGCAGAGACAATCGCCACAATCGGAGAAAGGACGGATTCGCTCGAGATAAAAGAACAGATGAAGAAAGTGATGAGAGAAGCCGAGATAACCGAAAGAAGCAGAATACCTAAGATAGCAAAGAAATCGACCAAGGAAATCATATAGGCACCGGAGATAGCAATATAAAGAAGGCAGAGAAGATAGACCAAGAAGTTGATAGCAAAAGTGACGATAACGTTGAAAGTGAAATAAGAAAGAACAATGATACGGGGATCGATCGGAGAAGAGATGAAGTCACGGGTGATACCGGTCTCCTTATCACGGACCACGATGTAATCCGTATTCAGAGATACCGTAATGCAGGAGACACCGAGAACACCCGATATCATCCAGCAATCGGCGATACCGGACAGTTTTGTCATCGCTTCTTCCTTGAAAGCATCGCTGGCATCTGCGAGATTGTTCTGTGCAAGAGTTGCTTCAAACTGTTCCCGGATGGCACCGACTTCTAAGCTTCTTAAGAAGACAACATAGACAGCAAAGATCGCTAACGGAACCATCAACGAGAAGATGACCGTAGGAACATTCTTGAAGAAAACCTTGAGATGCCTTCTGGTCAGATACCAATAAGAAAGGAACTGATGAGGGAGACCTTTTTGTGTGTTATCAATCTTAATTTCCATTGCTGTTCTCCTCCATCTGCGCTCTTGCTCCAGTAGCATTGAGGAAGACATCGTCCATGCTTCCTTTTTCCACCTCGAAATCATCGAGGATATCTTTATGGGCATCTAAGAAGCTGAGAGCATCGGCTGAATCTTTGACAAGAATACGGTAAACATGTTGATCGTGAAGATAATGGTAAGAATGTCCGCTCTGGTTGAGAACTTCCTCGACCTGCGGGTTCTTCTTTGCATGCAGAACGACGTAGTTGCCGGAATACTGGTTCTTCAGTTCTAAAGGAGTGCCTTCGGCAATGATGCGACCATGGGAAAGAATGACAACATAGGTTGCCTTTTCCGCTTCTTCCATATAATGTGTCGTCAAAAAAACGGTCATTCCCGTCTTAGCACGAAGAGAATTGACAAGATTCCAAACGGAAAGTCTCGTCTGCGGATCAAGTCCGGTCGTCGGTTCATCCAAAATCAGAAGCTTCGGATCATGAACCATAGCTCTGGCGATATCGACACGGCGCTTCTGCCCCCCGGAGAGTTTTCCTAACGGACGATCGAGGAAAGGCTCCAGCTCCAAAAGATCCGAAATGGTCTTCAGTCTCTCTTTCCAAAGATCTCCAGTGATGCCATAGAAACCTGCACGGAGAGTCAGATTCTCTCTTGGCGTCAATACCGGATCAAGGACCGAGTTCTGGAAGACAATACCGATTTCATGTTTGATGAGCTGACGCTCTTTATCGACATCGACACCATCGATGACAATCTTTCCGGAATCTTTGCTGAGGATACCGGTGATGATGTTGATGGTCGTGCTTTTGCCCGCACCATTAAGACCTAAGAAGGCAAAAAGCCCTCCGCGTCTGACGCTGAAGGAGATATCATCCACCGCGACAAAATTACCATACGTCTTCCTTAGATTATCGACGACGACGATATTGTCTCCCAAACCCAAGTTCTCTTTCTCCCGCTTGAAGAAAGGAAACAGGAATTTCTTGTTTTCTGTATTTTCCATACCTTAACGATGCCGCATATCCGCATCCATTTTGGCGGCGAGCTGATCGATGAGTTTCTGTTTTTTCTTCATTTCCAACTCTTTCTTCTTCTTTTGCTTTTCAACAGCCTGCTGCTCTTTCCGCAACTCTGGACGATGGGCGTTGAGCGCTCCTAAAAGGTTGAGAAGAGCGGCGTTGACCTTTCTCTTTTCTTCTCGGGGAAGCGGCATACCCATGACGTTCTGAATGACTTTTGCGCCTTGGGCAAAGCCGTCATCCGGAGTCGTGTAGCCGAGCTTTTCACAGGCCTGAATCATCGCGTTGAGAAGACAATCGAGATCTGCCATGTTCTTCGTCTTCTTGAACCAATCGTTCAAAGAAGCGGTGAAATATTTCCCCATCGGCTGAAGCGTAGCTGGAACAAGTTTATCTTCGGTATCGGAGACGACCCAGTTATAAATATCGTGCTGATTGAAAACTTCGTTCTTCGGATAGGCTTCTACAACCTGCGTAACCTTCTCATGGTCCAAAAGCATACCGATAACCGACTGCTCCGGAACAAAGAGAATGATCTTATCCTGAATTCTAGCATGCGCTTCGGATTCCTTCAGCTCCTTGCAGATAGCAAGACCATCGATGGAAAAAATATTCAGAATCCGCTCCTGATACTTCGACGGAATAGAAGTAGCCGCATAAACCGCGAAGTTACCACCTTTGGAATGACCGAAAATTCTAACTTTTCTCTCCGGATATTCATCCATCACATCCTTGAGGAAACCGGTCGCTAAACCTTCTCCCGGAACATAGGGGACATAAGCCATATCGAGGTTTTCTTTCCAACCGACAAAGATGTTATCGGTCCCTCGATAAGAAACAGCAAGGGTACCATCGTCCAGCGTAAGAGCAATGCCGGCAAACTGCATTCTTTGGCTCTCGCTCGTCTTGCTTTCAAAAGCGATGACTTTGCTGTTGCTATAGCGCTTTGCAGTGAGTAAGCGCCAGCAAAGAACAATATGCTTAAACGCAAAATCCGGGTAGTAGGCTCCCATGTAATCGACATTCAGGGAGCCTAGATACCTGGTGATTATTTCCGGCAAAGGAACTTCTTCCATCTCCTCTTCAGGAGAAAGAATCGTCTCCAAAGGCAAATAGGAAAGAACACTCATGACGAGTGCATCAAGATCGTTGAAAGGTTTCTCCGAAAACGGAATATCTCCGGAATCGTAGACGTAGTTGTAAAGATTGCGGAAACTCTTGCGGAAATACTTGTTGTACTCGCTCATGGAAAGAATTACTTAGTTTCTTTACGCTTCAGCGTCGGGAAGAGAAGAACATCACGGATCGAATCGGATTCGGTGAAGAACATGACCAGACGGTCGATACCGTAACCGATACCACCTGCCGGCGGCATACCATACTCCAAAGCCTCGCAGAAATCTTCATCGACTTCGCAGGCTTCATCGTTGCCCTTACGCTTCTCTTCGACCTGCTCTTCGAAACGGGCTCTCTGATCGATGGGATCGTTGAGTTCGGTGAAGGCGTTGCACATCTCGTGAGTCGAGATATACATTTCGAAACGCTGCGTGAAACGAGGATCGGAAGGATCCTTCTTTGCTAACGGCGAAATATCAACCGGGTGCTGGCAGACGAAAGTCGGCTGGACGAGATCCGCTTCGCAGAACTTCTCGAAGAAAGCGTTGAGGATGTGACCCCAGAGGAAGTGAGGTTCGACTTCGACGCCGAATTTCGCAGCTAAGGCCTTAGCCTCATCGAGAGTCTTGACCTGATAGAAATCAACACCGGTCTTCTCCTTGATAGCTTCGGTCATAGTGATCTTCTTAAACGGCTTCGATAAGTCGATATCGTAGCCAAGCCAATGATACTGCTGCTTGCCGATGACTTTATCCGCGAGATAGTGGAAAAGCTTTTCGGTCAGTTCGACCATGCTGTCAAGGTTTCCGAAAGCCTGATAAGCTTCCATCGTGGTGAATTCCGGATTGTGAGTAGAATCGATACCTTCGTTACGGAACATACGGCCGATTTCATAAACACGTTCCATATCGCCGACAAGAAGTCTCTTCAAAGAGAGTTCGGTTGCAATACGGAGATAGAAATCCTGGTCGAGAGCGTTGTAATGGGTGATGAAAGGTTTCGCATTGGCACCGCCTAAAATCGGCTGAAGAATCGTTGTTTCAACTTCGACGAAGCCTTCGCTATCCATGAAATCACGAATACCGCGGACGATCTTCGGACGAAGGAAAGCGACTCTGCGGGAATCATCGTTGACGATGAGGTCAACATAACGATGTCTTCTACGATCTTCCGGATCCGATAAGCCATGGAACTTATCCGGAAGCGGACGGAGAGCTTTGACAAGATGCGTGTATTCGCTGACACGGATCGTGACTTCTCCGGTCTTGGTCTTCATCATATGGCCACGGATGCCACAGATATCCCCTAAATCCGCTAATTTGAAGAGTTTGTAATTCTCTTCGCCGACCACATCCTGGCGGATGTAGCACTGAATCTTGCCCCATTTATCCTGAAGAGTGAAGAAGGAAGCTTTACCCATCTTACGGAGTAAAACGATACGTCCGGCAATACGGACTTCCTTGTCCTCTTTGACCTCTTCCGGCTGAAGAGAAGCATAATCTTTCTTCAGTCCGATAGAAGTCGAGTCGACATCATACTGATGGCCGAAGGGATCGATTCCCTGTGCACGATAAAGATCGAGTTTCTCCCGGCGGCGCTGTTCCTGATCGTTGAGATCATTGACCGCGGGATTCTTCGGCTGTTGGTTGTTTTCCATAAATTTTCTCCTTGCTAAATGAATCACCTAAGAAGCGGTGTTTATTATAATACATTCCCTTAGTAAATACACTTAGTGACAGAAAAGGGATCAGCGATTATTTTTCTCCGCGCTTGTCCCGTATAAGAAATCCGTCAGTTCACTATCGAAATGAATATCGAGATGAGATCTCTTGCCGTTCTTGTTGTCGGTATAACGATTGAGGAAATCCGTAAGCTGTTTACGGTCATCGTTGTTGTTGATTTCCTGAGGAATTACCAGATCGAAAACAATGTTGACCTGACTTGGTCCGTTCACTAAACGGAAATCATGCATCGTGATGTTCTTCACTGGATAATCTTTCAGCCCCTGCTGAATGAGAGTGCGATACATCTCGGTTTCGTAATCGTTGACTCGGATTGGATCCATATGGACTGTGAGGTTGATATTGAGTTTTTCCAGCGCTTCCTTTTCAATCGTATCGCAGAGTTCATGGCTTTCGAAGATATCTTTACTGGCATCGACTTCGATATGGATAACACCATAAATGACATTTCCGTAATAATGAAGAGAAAGGTCGTGCATTCCTAAAGCATCTTTATGGGAATTTACAAGGTTGATAATCTTGTCGACCAACTCTTTATCCGGTTCCTGACCGATGAGAACGTTGATAGCTTCCTTCATGATCTGAACACCGGAGAGAGTAACTAGCACGGAAACAAACAGAGTGAAGAAACAGTCGACATCATAACCGGTAAACCAAGCGATCAAGATACCGAGGATGACACAGGAAGTAGAGAAGACGTCGTTGACGGCATCTTTCCCTAAGGCTTTCAGCTGCATCGATTGAATTCTTTTTCCTAAGCTGAGATAGAGGTTTGCCTGCAGCAATTTGAAGAGAATAGCTGCAGTCAGAATGGAAAGAGAAGTCACATACATGACATAGCTCATTTCTGCTTTCGGAGGTTGATGCGTATTGACTAAGGTAGTAAAGAAAGCAATCGTATCTCTTACACCTTGGTAGAACATCACTACTGCCAAAGAGATAATGACACAGGCGATGATCAGGGACATGATGTACTCGATACGCTGATGCCCATAAGGGTGTTCCCGATCCGCCGGTTTTGCACTCACCTTGACGCCGATCAATGAAAGGAGGTTATTACCGAAATCGGAAAGGTTGTTCACGGAATCGGCAACGATAGAATAGAGACGTAAAAGAAGACCGATGACGATCTTAGCAAAGAAAAGAAGCAGGTTCGTAATCAAACCGAAATAGGTCCCGAGAAGTCCGTATCTCTTCCGGACTTTAGGGTCTTCGACATGGCGATAATCTTTAACAAATAGCTTCAATAATAATTCGGTCATATTCGTTGCTTTTTATAATATCGCACCCGATTGGGTTAGTGATTTCTAATCTTAGGAGTAACTTCCTTCTCTCAATTTTCATTTTGTCCCTTGAGAAAAGGCAAAACAAATTATAATAGTAAAGAGATGAATCGCACCGAAATGCTTAACCGGGCACTTCTGGAAAGAATGAACCAGGAGTTGCTCCTATCTATCGACTCGACGTTAGTTGACCTATCCCTTGTCATCGCGATGGGAAAAGTCTTCGACGGCAAAGACGCTCTTCCGCAGGAAGAACGTTTTAACGACAGCGCTTATCAACAGGTAGATTCCTATCAGAGCATCCTGCTTCCTTATTTCCGCAAAGCCAGAAGCGGGGAAAGTGCCTTCCATTCCATCCTGATGGATTCTCATCTGATTCCGCTCAATCTTCAGGAAGATCTTGATGAAATGCTCACTATCCGAGAAGAATCTTTTGATATCACTTCTTCTCCTTTCAGTCCTTATCTGTTAGACGAAGAAGATTTTGAAGAAGCAAAGGATACCTTTGCTCTCCGCCTTCTTCTTGTCTATCGCATCAAGAGTTGGATCAATGATATCATCCTCGGTATCCAAGACTATGGTGTCGATCCCTATAAGGTTGACGAAACCAGAGATAACGAAGAATGTATCAACCTTCTCGATGGCATTTATGATCTGAGCCATGAAGAAGTTCTTGCCGAGCTTCATAAGCATCTTTTGATTGACGAGGATGAAAAAGAAGAAGCGATGGATAAGCAGTCTCTGATTGTCTTACTCGCCGAAATCGAAAAACCGTCCACAACGGGGAAAGGAAAAACACACCATGATTGATACGATGAATTTACCGGATGTCGGAACGCCGGAAGAAGCCAAAGAGAAGATGAAGGATAGCTACAAAGCTTTTCTTGATGTCACGGCCAAGTTTGTTGCCGTCGCTGACTTCTATTCTGTCAAAGAACACGAAGGACAGCCTTTAGGAGATGACTTCATCGATTCCTATTCTGCGGCTTTCCAGAAGCTCAAGAATTCTTCGGAGGAAGACTTCTATACTGCGCTTGCCTACTATGCTGTCTTCGACCTCGACTTCCTTGCGGATGTCAAAGATGCTTTAAACGAATATCATGAACAGTTAGACCGCGTCTATGATTCTTCGGTCTCTGCTTATGATCAGGCGTGCGATTATCTTGCCGTTAAAGATTCCTTCACGGATCTCATCGATGAATTCGAAGACGTCAATGGTGAAATCGTCAAGGAAAGAGAACTCGAGACCAACTTCAACGATCCGCATTACGACCTTAACGCCAAGATCACCGAAGAGAATAAAGAAAACAACTGAGCAAACGAAAACTCCGCTTCTTCCTACTTGATCAAAAGTAGGATAGGCGGAGTTTTTATGTTCAAAGAAGATTACTTCTGCTGAGTCTTCTTCATTTCTTCCAAAGCGAAGTCTTTGCAGTTGTTATAGACACCGGCTAAAGAAGGATAGAGATGAACATAGACGTCTTTATAGAGGCGGTCATAAGTTCTGTGATTTTCCATATTAGGATGGAGAATCTGACCGGGGACAAACATATTCGCCTTCACTTCTTCCGGCGTCTTATAAACACCGCAAGCTAAGTACCCAGCCATCGCCCCGCCTAAGGTAGAAGATTCCACCTGCGAAGAAATCATGCTATCGATGCCGAAAACATCACAGAGAATCTGTGCCAACTCCTTCGAACGGGAACCGCCACCGGAGAGAACAAGCAGATCCGGGACTTTCTTCGTTTTCCTGACGATTTCATCTAGGCCTTCCCGAAGAGCAAACGCAAGCCCTTCATAGATAGCGCGGTAAATATGGTAACGGGTATGAACCGAAGAGAAACCGACGATGGATCCTTTGGCGTTAGGTCTCTTCAGACCAGGTTCCCAATATGGCTGTAAAACTAAGCCATCACAACCCGCCGGGACCGAACGGATTTTTTCATTGAGAACATCCTCGACACGGAGTCCGCGTTCCTCCGCTTCCTTCTTTTCTTCGGAACCGAAGTTTTCGAGGTACCAACGGATCATCCATAAGCCACAGTAAATCTGGATTTCTTCGTTATAGCTATGCGGATAGGGAGCAGGATACGTCGGTAAGAATTTCTCTGGCTCTTTATAAACCGAATCGGTGACATCGACCGTGCAGGCAGTTCCTAAAGAAATAGAAGCTTCGCTCTTCTCAATACAACCGTTACCGAAATTCTCACAGGCTTTATCGGAAGCAGAAGCATAGACCGGAGTTCCGGAAGGAATTCCCGATAACTGACTGAATTCTTCTTGGACTGTTCCGATTTTGCTTCCGACAGGAACAAGCGGAGGAAGAGCTTCATACGGAATATGGAAGACATCCTGTTTCGGATGATGAGGTCCATACCATTTGCCAGCTTTGAAATTGACCGGATAATGTCCGATACAATCCGCAGCGGAAACACAAAGATTTCCGGTGATGCGGTAATTGAAATAGGCTCCTAAAGGGCAGTAGTAAGCAAGCTTTGCCCAGTTTTCCGGTTCGTGTTCCATCAACCAATAGGTTGGGGTTCTTTCTGCGTTATAACGAACCGCATCGCTCATACCGATGAAACGGAAAAGAAGTCTTTCGGCCCAGGTGAAATTCTGCATCTTCGGTAAACGGGTCACACGCTGATCGAGCCAAAGAATAGCACGGCGAATCGGTTTTTTATCTTTATCCAAGAGAACCGAAGAATCGCGGAAGGTGAGAACCGACATACCGACAACGGCTTTCATCTCTTCGGGATAACGGGAAGCGAGTTCGCTGGTCGCTTTCGCCATCGTCTCAATATAAAAATCGATATCCTGTTCCGCAAAGCCTTTTTCAGGAGAAACATACGGTGTTTCGTAAGTCTGTTTTGAGAAAGCTAAGATTTCTCCTTTTGGAGAAACAAGACTGGCCCTTAAGGATTGGGTACCGATATCGATGACTAAATATGTAATATTCATAGGAAATCCCACCTGAAGAATGGCTTCATTATAGTACAGAAGGTTTCTTTTTATACAGATTCAAGACAAAGGAGAGTTTTATAACCAGGTAAAAAAGAAGAAAAAGAGAGATAAGTTTTTCTTTTTCTATCAGCGTTAAGCATCAAGAAAAGTGCCAAGAATAGAAAAAAAGAAGAATTTTAAGAAGAATAAAAAGAAAATCACGATATGTATCCGCTTTCACTGCATAAGAGAATTTTTAGTTTTCGCGTTTATCTGTTTTCTCTAAAGGAAATCTAGGGAAAATAACAAAACCTGTTTTTCTCCTATTTCATTGGTTTTAGGAAATTCAATGGTAAGTACTTCGCCTAACAGATCCGCTTCCGATAAGAACAACGGACACCAGGATAAACCAGGTGGGAGTGGAAATAACGGCTCCACCAGTGTTACCTATTCAGCTGTCAAGGAATTCCTAGCCTCCGGAAGTGAATCAAATCGATCCCGCACTTCCACTATGGCCGATACTTCTTCGGCCATCTCGGTTCCTTCCTACGACGATTACAAGGCGACAAAACCGACCGTTCTCGATTAGTATCTTTGTTCTCTTCAGGCACTTTCCTCTTCTCAGGGGAGAGTGCCTTTTTCTATCGCTTCTAATTTTGAACACATAGGAAGAAGGCAACTCTACTTTTCAACAAGCGATGATAATTTTTAGGTTTAACTGAGTCACATTCCCGCTTCGCTGTGCTAAACTATCGATGCGGAAACCGATTATGTCAAAAAAACAACAGAAGTTTAATCTTATCAAAGACTGCATTGCGCAAGCGATGTTCGAGCTCCTGAAAACCAAGGATTTCAAAGATATCCATATCAGTGAACTGACGGAGAAAGCAGGTGTCAGCCGCATCACCTATTATCGGAATTTCTTCGATAAGAAGGATGTGATCACCTATGCTTTTGAACGCTATTCCGAAGAATGGTTTGAAAAGAACAAGGATGCGAAAGATCCGATTCTGGTCGCTACTTCCTATATGTTATCCATGAAGAAACCGATTCAGATTCTTTATCAGGCAAATCTTTCCTATATTCTTCAGGACTATATTTATCGTTATATCGGTCCGAAAGAGAATACCCCGAAAGACCAAATCTATTATCGTGCCGGAATGGCTGGTTTTGTCTGGGGTTATATCAACCAATGGATCAAGGACGATATGAAGAAAACGCCAGAAGAAGTCTCGGAAGATGTCCATGCTTTTGAGAGAAAAATCCGTCCGGAAGGTATCTGAATCGGAACTTATTAAGACGTTTTTCAAACTTAATCAATTGATTAAGTTTGAACAAAGAATTATATTTAAAGCATAAAAATCCTTTTTAGGAGGCTGTGACGATGGTAAAAAGAGAATATCAAAACGCCATCCGTTCGAAGAAGATGATCAAGGAAGCTCTCATTGAGCTGATCAAGGAAAAGAAGGGATTAGAGAAAATCTCTATCACCGATGTCGTGGAGAAAGCCGGTCTCAACCGCGGAACTTTCTATAACCACTTCGATTCCATCAATGCGGTTGTCGAAAGCATCGAAGACGACACGATGATCGATTTTGAAAAGACGCTGACGACTTCTTTTGGAAGCGATGGCCCCCAAGGATGGAGTTTCTTCCTTTCTCTGACCAGTTTCTTCCAGAAAAACGAAGAGAGTTTCAAGGCGATCGTCAACTATATTCCGCAGTATATTTTCGATGATGTGAAGCAGAAGATTCTCAATGTCTTAGAGAAGTACCTTGCCGAGCTTTATCCAAGTTCTACGCTCAATCCGAATTTTGCGGTCGGACTCCGTATGTGCGCTAACGGTTTAGCCGGTACCTATCTTGATTATTTCAAGGGTGTTTCGAATCTCTCTTTACATACGATTCAGGAAACGGCAATCCGCATCTTCGAAAACTTCGTTTCGATCTATTATCCGAATCAGGAAAAAAGCGAAGCAAAATAAGGTTTCTATCTTTGTCTTACGGGAGGGAGAAATCCCTCTTTTTCTTTGCCCGAAAACCCTTTCTCGCTTTTTCGCTCGGAAAGGCGTGAATTTTCTTTGAAAAACGCGCTCGGTTTGTTTGACTTTTCGACCCCTCGTGCTAGAATATCCCGTGGCTAATTGTGAACTACACCCCGGTAAGGTTACAGTTTGCTCAAGATACAAGAAAGGTAAAAATAGAAAATGCAACGTCAGACTACTATTTACAAGAAGATCGACGTGGCCAAGAAATGGTACATCGTCGATGCTTCTGACAAACCTCTTGGTCGATTAGCCTCCGAAATCGCTGTTGTACTGATGGGTAAGAATAAGCCTCAGTACACGCCGAACTTTGACTGCGGTGATTATGTCATCGTTGTCAACTGCTCGAAGGTCTGGTTGACCGGAGATAAGATCCATAAGAAGATGTATTACGACAACAAAGCCAACACTTATGGAGGTCTCAGAACCAGAAGTGCCAAGGTCATGAAGGAAAGTTATCCGACCGAAATGATCCGCCGTGCCGTTGGGGGCATGTTACCCAAGGGTCCGCTTGGCAAAGAGATGTTGAAGAAGCTGTATACGTATGCCGGTGCGGAACATGACCGCAAAGACAAGAAGCCGATTGAAGTCGAACTGACGGCTAAGAGGGAGAAGTAAACATGGCGAACAAAACGGACAAACTGATTTATGCCGCTGTCGGAAGAAGAAAATCTTCCGTCGCCAGAGTCTTCTTAACTCCTGGTAATGGCAACATCATCGTCAACGGCCGCAAGATCGATGAGTACTTCCCGCACAAGGTTCTCATCCTCGATGCCACTCAGCCTTTCGCTGTTACGAACACCGAAGGCAAGTATGACGTCAAGGCGAACATTGTCGGCGGTGGCTACTCCGGACAGACCGGAGCTCTCCGCTTAGGAATCGCTCGCGCTCTCGTCAAAGCCAACGATGCCAACAAGCCGCTCCTTCGTCAGAAGGGACTTCTCACGGTCGATGCCAGAGTCGTTGAACGTAAGAAATACGGTCTTCGTAAGGCTCGTAAGGACAAGCAGTTCTCCAAGCGTTAATCCGCCGCTTGGCTCTCTGTTAGAAAGTCATCGAAAAAGAATCCCCGGACATCCGAATCCGGGGATTTTCTTTTGCTTCAAGTTTTACAGTTGAAAAGTCAAAAAGACCGAAAGAATGGGCTTTTCGAGATTCAGAAGTTCGGAAAATGTGGTAAGCGGTTTAGTTTTTCTCCTAATTCTGTAGAGCTAATGAATGAAGCACTCAAAGAATTTGCGAGCAAAGTCCTCTGTGATCTCTTTATTCAAATAATGTAAATGATGATATTGTTCTTTTTCTTCCTCGAGAAAACCGAATTCTACTAATGTTCTAATACAAGCAAATAAAAGTTTCTTAGATTTTGCATTGATGCAACCGAAAGCTTTGTCTTCTGTCAAATGATAAGCCGACAATGCATTAGTCTCTTCTCCGATTAAAAAAGAGACAAGACTCATAGCATTAAAATTGAAATGCTTTTCTAGCGAAAGTTTGCCAACACAATAACGAATGATTTTCAAAAAAACCATCACTGGATAAGAAGCAAGCAAACATTTATCAATTGGAAGAACTTTATCCCCGGAAAAATAATTGCCACACTTTCTGCTGACTTGTTCCCAGTTATCTGAATAATTGTCGGCTTGAATAGCATAGTTACACCCTTTTCCATCTATTCGATAGTTGGTGCAACCGAGCATTCTTCGTCCGGAATCGGTTCCATCGTTATTCTTTATTTTTTTAACAATAAGATAACCGTCTTCGCATTCCGGGCATTTCTGAATGGACATCTTTCCACCTGAAATATCGTTGGTCACAAAACCACAGACTTCTGGATCATTAGAACAGATATAGAGGGTCATTTCTTTTTCTCCGCCCTTAATTCCTTTCTTTCGGACCTGAAGAGGATATCCGCAACGAGGACAACAATAACGATTATCATCGTCTCCATTCTCTGTGAGAACTGGCCCATTGAGAACAACGTTTGTATGTTTCTTCATTAATTCCGTAATGAAAATAGAAGGATGAGACTTCGGGGTGATGAGATAGACTTTGTTCTTTGTTCTCGTCAAAGCAACATAGAAGAGTCTTCTCTCTTCGGCATAGTCAATCTCTTTCGTATCTTTCAGAACAAGCTTCATCACCGGATCATCTTCAATCTTAGAAGGGAATCCTAAAACATCATCTTTACCGTTAACAACAATGACGTTATCAGCTCCCAAGCCCTTCGAAGAATGAGCCGTCATAAAACGGATTTTCATCTTTGGGAAAGCCTTACTGATAACACGATTATCCGCAGTAGTCATGAACATATTGCTTAAGCGATTTAGATTGCGACCATCAAAGTTGTATCTTCCCAAAAGCAAAACGGTCTTATCATCTCCAAACTTGTCGTGGATGTTTTCAAGTGCAGCCTCAATTGCTTTTCCCATCCGATAATAAGGCGAAACAGTCGGGTCTTTTGCGATTGCACTACGACTAGCGTATTGGTCATCATAGCTCATAATAACAATGGGATCTTGGATATGTTTATCCGACTTCAAACTCTTCTTTTTCTGAAGACCATTTACCATGACAAAAGAACCCGCTGAATCAATGAGTTCCTGGGAATTTCGATGGGTATGAGTAAGATATAGACTCTTTCCATATCCCATCTTCTTTTCAAAATCCGTGAACAGAGTGATATCCGCGCCAGAGAAACGGAAAATCGATTGCCAATCATCACCTACAGCGAGAATCTTAGCATCGGAGCACTTTGATAATTTCTCAGCGAGATTGAATCGCTGAGTAGAGATATCCTGATATTCATCGATGAAGATATAGTCATACGGAATCTTCTCATGTCGCTTGATCTTCTCTTCAAGAATATCGGAAGCGTTGTTGATCATATCCTCAAAGTCGATGCCGTTTGCTTCCTTCAAAGCCGCTTCATAATGAATAAAACACTGTCTAGTAATATCTAAGAAAAGCAGCGTTCTTTCATCTTTGTTTTCTCTGGCAACAGCGGAAAACTCAGCAAATTTTTCTAATTTGTAGTTGCACGTTTTGAAACGATTGATAAAGTTCTTCAGAAGTTGGATAAACTTAATAAAGTAGCGATCTTGGGCTCTTTCGGCAATCTCATGATAAATGACTTTAGGTTCGCGCTGATGTAACTTGAATCTGTTTGTCTCCAAAAGTTCTTTTAGATGATGAATCAAGCACTTGCCATCTGAGTAACTTGAATAGGTATATATCAGTTCCGTACCATGCTTCTTATGCAAAGCGATTTTGTCACCGATACTCTTTTTATAAGCAGCTAGTTCTTCTTCATTAAAGCGCCAGTTAGTTCCATCTTCATTGATGCCAAAATGTTCTAGATAAACGACTCTATCTCCTTGCGTAAGACGAAAATCAGGTGTGTAGGGCTTCTGACTTCCAGGTAAGCAATACGGATAGACCGGTTCATATTCGTAGTCGATTCCATTGATATAAAGATAGTTAGCGATCTCGCACTCTTGCTGGGAACGAACCCGTTCCGAACGAATCGTGATTTTCTTCTTGGTCAGGGCCTCCTTGAAATCATCGAGATCACTCTTCATCGTTGAAAAGTCATCGTTGGCTAATGCCTTTTTATAAAGCTCAATCGACTTTTGTTCTTCCAATGGCATATCAAGATAAGAAGCAAAGAAGAGCATAATCTTACGCATGAATCCTTCGTCTTCCATCTTATCAACGAGATACGTTTTCAGTGTTTCAAAAAGGAAACCGGAATCCTTGACATTGTGTTTTCCTTCATTGGATTTGATAAGAGCATTACCAATAGAGTGGAAAGTAGATATCTTGGCAGGAACTCCTATTCTCTTAAAACGGTCAACCAATTCTTCTGTCGCTTTACGAGTAAAAGAAATGACTAAGATACGTGAAGGATCTACTTTTTGTTTATCAACAAGATATTTTGCTTTTGCTTCCAGCGTGGTTGTTTTTCCAGCTCCCGCTCCTGCAATTACCAACATATAGTCTTCATCGTTTAAAACGACTTGTCTTTGATCATCATCCAAAACAATGTTTGGATCATCTGCTTTGAGAACGGAATCCAAATATTCTTTATCGCTGACAAGATGTTTCTGAACAAAGGCTTCGTTATGACGTTTAATAGAGTCCCAAACAGTAGAGAAGGCACCCAGGTATCGATTAATTTCTTGGGGATTCGATTTTGTTGTCTTACACCAATGATCCAGAGAATCATTTTCCTTCAAGACACGAAGGGTATCAAAAGTCCCTTGGGTTTTATCCGCCCAAACTTGAACCTGCTTTCGCGAAAGAAAACGATCTTGACTCAGAAGATATCCAATGGCCTCATAAAATTCCTTCAGATTGAGAAATTTTGGATCATCATCTTTATATTTAGGACCAAATAGAGACATACTCGAGTATTATAGTCGAAAATCTCCCGACTATCGTCGCAACTTCAGTAAATGCCCAAAAAGAAACGAAGGAGATGAATTAAACAGATAAATGTGTGCCTGTAGATTTGCTTCCCATCCTATTCACTTCTTCAAAGATTTCTTTTGTTTTCTTCGATAGAAGCAACCTTTCTTTGTGCTAGACTAATAGCAACATGAGATTAGATAAATACCTGAAAGTAAGCCGTCTTATCAAAAGAAGAGAAGCGGCCAAAGAATTCATCGATAAAGGCTATGTGAGACTCAACGGCAAGATAGCCAAACCTTCCGTCGAAGTCAAGGAAGGAGATACCATTGAGATATCTTCTCCGTTGGGAAAGTCGATCAAAGCCAGAGTCAAAGAAGTGCGCATGATTTCCACCATCGATAATGCCTCTTCGATGTACGAGATTCTACCTTCTTAGGAGGGAAAACGAATATGGCAAAAAAGAAAGAGAACTCACAGGAAGTCACACCGAAATTCCTTTCTATCGTCTATCTCGTCATCATCCTTGCCTGCATCGCTCTTTTGTCGACTCTGATCGTCTTAACGGCTTTGCGTATCGATAAGAACAATCAGCTGAAAGCCAAGGAAGCAGCCATTGTTGAGAAGTACAACGATCTTGCTTCCACCCATGAGCAGCTCAACGATGCCGATTATGCCGAAGTCTATTACGATGACAATATCATGGTGATCCCGAGCGAAGATATCGTCATCGAGTATCAGCCTTAAGGATGAAAGCGGCTCTTTCGGTTCTTCAGGTAATGGATAAACTAAGCCTCCGGGAAGGAAAATTCCTGGTGGCTTTTTCAGGTGGACCGGATAGTGTTTATCTGCTTCTTTCGTTAGCAGAGTTCTATTCTGAAACTCTTTCTGATCACATTGCTCTCTGCTATGTTGACTATCACGACTCTCCTTGGGTTCCTGAGGAAGAAAAGGTTGTCAACTTTTATCAGAGAAAGTATTCTTTACCTCTCTTCCGTAAAGATGTTCAGCATCAGAAAGAAGACAGAAACTTTGAAGACTGGGCTAGACAAGTGCGTTATTCTTTCTTTGCTGAAGTGGCAGAGAAAAAACATTACGATGGAGTTTTGGTCGCTCATCAGAAGACGGATTCCGTAGAGACCTATCTTCTTCAGAAAGAGAGAAACAATCTTCCGCTTCATTATGGCTTACAGGAGATGGCAAGGCTAGGAAACCTTAAGGTTATCCGTCCATTGTTATCTGTAACGAAGAGAGTAATATTGAATGCTTTAGACGAAGCAGAAGATAAATATTATGACGATAAAACCAATCTTCATACGACCAGAGCAAGATTGAGAAAGGAACTCAGCGAAGAAAAGATTCAGCAGCTGGAAGGTGAAATCCAGCAGGCAAATCGGAAGCTTTCTGCTCTCTATAAAAGCTTTTCTCTTTATCCTTCTGGTATGCCTTTTTCAACCTATGATTCTCTTTCGCAAGAAGAAGCAAAGAGATATCTTTTCTATCTTTTAGATGCTTTCTCTATTTCAGAGGATCGCCGAGAAGGAGCAGGCAAGGAAGCTTTTGATTTCTTACAGAAAAGAAGCGCTGGTGTTCTTCCATTAGATTCTTCTTATTCTCTTTATAGAGCCAAATCTTATTTTTTTGTCTCACGTAATCTTTCTTCTATTTCTTATTCCTATACCATCACAGAGGAAGGAGAAGTGAAGACTCCTTTCTTCACCATAAATGTGAAGAAAGAGTTTTTCCATATTCCTTCTTTTCCCTTTGTTATCCGGTCTTATCAACAGGGGGATAAGTTAGGAACCGATCTTCCGGAGAAAGATGTGGCAACCTTTTTGAAGAAACAAGGTATACCTTCTTTCTTGCTTCCGATTTATCCTGTTTTTGAAAAAGACGAACGTATTTTCTATGTTCCTTTCCGAAAAGATATCGAAGAAAAGAAGATTCCCTTCACGTTGCATCTTTCACAACACTGAGTCTTTCTCTTTTTTTGCGTAACCGCTTTTTAACGAACCTGTTCCTTCTTCTTTTTTATAATGGGAAAAGGAGCAAGTTAATAATTCATGAATTTTATATTTATATCGCCTGGCTTTCCGAATAATTACTATCGGTTCTGCCAGAGTCTCAAAAAAGACGGTGTCAATGTTTTAGGTATCGGGGATATGCCTTACGATCAGCTCAATCCGGAACTGATCAAGAGTCTGACCGAATACTATCGTGTCAACGATTTAGGAAACTATGAAGAGATGAGAAGAGCAGTCGCTTTCTTCATCTTCAAGTATGGAAAGATCGATTGGCTCGAATCCAATAACGAATACTGGTTGGAACAGGATGCAAGACTCCGTACCGACTTCAATATCACAACCGGTTGGAAAGAAGCCGATATCGCGAAAGTCAAATATAAGTCGCAGATGAAGAAGTATTACGAGATTGCCGGGGTCAAAACAGCACGTTGGCATCTCGTCGATAACGAAGAAGACTGCCTCGATTTCATCAAAGAAGTCTCCTATCCGGTCATCGTCAAACCGGACTGTGGAGTCGGTGCCAGTCACACCTATCGCCTGAAGAACAAAGCCGATCTCGATGAATTCTTCAAAACCAAAGATAAGAAGATCTCCTACATCATGGAAGAGTATGTCGATGGGACCATCACCACTTTCGATGGTGTCACCGATAATCTCTGTGAACCTCTCTACTATGCTTCCTATTCCGAAACCGATTCCCTGATGGATGTTGTCAATGAAAACAAGGATACCTGGTACTTCGTCAAGAAAGATATCGAGCCTGAACTGATTGAAGCCGGTAAGAGAACTCTTCTGGCTTTCGGTTGCTATAACCGTTATTTCCATCTCGAGTTCTTCAAAGCCAACTCAGATAAACCGGGCCGTTGGAAGAAAGGGGAGATCATCGCTCTGGAAGTCAATATGAGACCGGCCGGAGGTTATACGCCGGATATGGAATCCTATTCCGGAGATGTGGATCTTTATCAGATCTGGGCGGATATGATCACCAAGAAACTCACCCACGCTTTCTTACCGAAAGAACGTAATTTCTGTGTTTACGCAGCAAAACGCGCAGAATACAGCTATGCCCATTCCGATGCGGATATCAAGAAGAAGTATGCGGCGAATATGAAAATGAGCGGAGAGATTCCGTTTGCTCTTCAGAACGATTTAGGGAAGGATTTCTATATGGCTCTTTTCCCGACTTTCGATGAGGTTCTTGCTTTTGAAAGTTATGTTCTGGAGAAAGTGAAGAAAGAAGAAAAACCGAAACCGGTGGAAGAAGCAAAACCAGAAGTTGAAAAACCTGCTTCGAACAAAGCGGAAGCAAATCCGAAGAAACAATAAAGGTTTGTTTTAAGAGAGGAAGAGAATGCGCTTCTCTTCCTCTTTTCCGTTATAATCGAGAAGATGAAAAAGAAAAGTATCTTTCTCCTTTTACCGTTATTAGTTTCCTGTGAGCAGTCTGGGTATCAGATTTATCTTGGAAACCAGATTCTCTCGGGTGCCAAAATGGATATTTCTTCTCTTTCGATGCGGGAAGAACATCTCCGCTTGAAAGAGGAAGTGAACGATACTTATTATGCCAATGTCTATGTACAGACAAGTCAGGAAGAACTGGATGCTTTTTATAAGCAGGGATTTGTTCCGAAAGAAGAGCAGGAAAAATATCCTTCGTTAGTCGAAGACAAAGAAAGAGTTTACTTCTTTGTTTCTCTTCCTCCGCATTACCTGTTCCAAAGAAGAGACAATATCCAAGGAAAAATCCTCGGGGATGAGAACAACATTCTCCTCACCGATAATTTCTATACCTATTCAACAAGAGACAATCTTTTCTTTTGCTATGTCGATGTTGTCTACGACGAGAGTATTGCCGAAAAAAGAGAAGTTTCTTTCTTCTATACCATCTCTTCAAAAGCTCAGTTCGAAGTAGATGAAGTAAGAGTCTTTGTCAACGAAATCGTCTCCTGATACGCTTTATCCAGATTCTCCATCATGAACAGGAGGTCGGCAAGATACTCCTTGGTTTTGGTGAGAGTGAATTCAAAGAGATGATTCGAAGTGACGCGGAAGCGCATCTTCACCACCATCGGGGAAAGATATTCTTCCACCTTAACATAGATCTGTCTAGCGCTAGAGAAAGCATTGCTCATCGTGATAGTGTAAGAGCCTAAAGCTTCAACAAATCCACTGACAATTCCGCTGTTGAGATAAATCTCAATTTTCCGTTTCGTAATGAGGTTGCTAACTTCTTCCGGATACGGACCATAGACATCTCTCAGCTTTCTGGAATAGTGCTGTAAGTCCTCATCATTCTTGCAATCGGAAAGCTCACGGTACATCGTGATACGCTGGGATTCGCTTCCGTAATCTTCCGGAATATGGGCATCCAAAGAGAAGGAGAGTTCAAACGGCGGATGCTCTTCTTCGGCTAGAGCCTTAGTCATCAGTTTCTTCTCTTTCAGAACCGTAGAGAGAAGGTCCATATAGGCATCGTAACCTAAGGTATCAACAAATCCTGCCTGCTGACTTCCTAAGATATCACCGGCGCCGCGGATGTTGAGATCCTGCATTGCAATCTTATAACCGGAACCGAGTTCGGTGAAATCCTTCAATGCTTTCAGTCGTTTCTTACCTTCGTCGGTAACACGGTCAGCATCCCTAAAGAAAAAATAAGCATACGCAAGGCGGTCGCTTCTTCCGACTCTGCCTTTGATCTGGTAAAGCTGAGCCAATCCGAAATGATCCGCATTTTCTACGATGATCGTATTGACGTTAGGAATATCCAAACCGGATTCAATGATGGAGGTACAGACCAGAACATCGATCTCCGCCTGATAGAAGCGGTTCATGATGCTTTCGATATCTTCTTCGCTCATACGGGCATGGATATAGGCGATATGGTAGCCTTTGAAACGCTTGGCCAACTTATCGGCAACGCCCTGAATCGAAGCGATGTTGTTATGAAGATAATAGACCTGTCCATGTCGTGCTAACTCTTTTTCAATGACTTCCTGAATGAGTTCATCATCCTGTTTGGCAACATAGGTTTTCACCGGCATACGGTTGAGAGGAGCATCGGAAAGAAGAGAGGTGTTTCTCATACCAAGAAGAGACATCTGCATAGTGCGAGGAATAGGCGTAGCCGTCAAAGTAAGAGTATCAACATTTCTTGCTTTGACTTTGATTTTCTCTTTGTGGGCAACACCGAATTTCTGTTCCTCATCGACGATGAGAAGACCGAGATTCTGGAATACGATTTTATCCGAAAGCAAAGCATGGGTTCCGATCACCATGTCGATTTTTCCGGCTTTGAGATCCTCCTGAATTTCTTTCTGTTTTTCTTTTGGAACAAAGCGGTTATAGACTTCAATCCGCACACCATAGTTGCGGAAGCGTTTAAGAGCCACCTGATAATGCTGATTGGAGAGAATCGTGGTCGGGCAAAGGAAAATCACCTGCTTATGATCCAGCATCGCTTTGAAAGCGGCATTGAAGGCAATCTCCGTTTTCCCAAAGCCGACATCACCGGCAATAAGACGGTCCATCGGATGTGGAGATTCCATATCAGCTTTGACATCCGCAATCGCCCGTTTCTGACTCTCCGTATAAGGATATGGGAAATCTTTCTGGAACTCCGCTTCTAAGACATCCTCACGGGAGAAAGCATAGCCAGGTTTCTTTTCTCTTTCGGCATAAAGAGATAATAGCTGATCGGCAAGATAGGAGATCTTACTGCGGATTTTCGCTTTCTTTCTCGACCAAGTCGAACCGCCCATACGGTCAAGAGCCGGCGTATAACCTTCTCGGGAAGCATATTTACGGATGAGTCGATATTGCGAAAGCGGCAGATAGAAAACCGCATCTCCGGCATACTGAATCTTCAGATATTCCAGTCCGTTCATGGTGACAACACCTAAGAACTTTCCGACACCATGGACTTCATGAACAACATAATCTCCTGGTTTGAGATCTTCGTACTTACGGATGATCTTCGCTTCTTTATAGCGGGAGAGAAAACGGGTCTTCTGATCGGAGACACCATAGATTTCCTTAGCCGATAGATAGACGTGTTTCTGGCTAGGTATTTCAAAGCCGTGGGTGATTCTTCCTTCGATCAGCATCAAAGGAGAATGCGTCGGATAAAGAGTGTGAGGAATAGAAGCATCCTGTAAGTAATTATCGTAATTGGAAAGATTAGGTTCTGGAAGAACGATGCGGATTTTATAGTCTTCGTTCTGATATTCCTGAAGCATCTGCTTCGATTCGGAATAGGAAAGAGATTTGAAGGAGTTTTCACGGATAAGAAAAGCATTGTCACCATCCGTTACGCTATGAGCATCCTCTAAAGTAGGGAGATGTGGAAGGTAAGCACCTTCTCCATAAAGACTTGCTCCTTGTTCAATCGCTTCGTCGAAGTATTCCTTTTCTCGTTTCTTATCGCTTTTCTCTTCTTCTTGGCAATCCTGTGGATGGAAGATGAGTTTCTGATATCCGTCGAGATAGGCAAAAAGGGATTCCGGATTCTTACCGAAAAGTGGATAAAACCGGGAATCAACCGGAGCTAAGAATCCCTGTTCCAGTTCATCCTCAAGCTGATGAAGAAGCTGGATTCTCTCATCGTAAGCAAGACGTTCTAATGCGGTCGTCTGAGCAGACGACTTCAAAGATTCACAGAGTTTCTTTCCTTCTTCTTTTTCGCTTTCGGTAAAGAAAATCAAAGAAGCAGGATGAAGGGTCACTTCTTTATCATGACGATAAGAGAGTTCATCACTGACTTTGAAGAAACGGATATCATCGACCTCATCGCCGAAGAATTCGATACGGACTGGATCCGAATAAGCGGCATCATAGACATCGAGAATGCCACCGCGGTAAGAGAATTGGTTGGCATTCGTCACTTTATCCACATAGAGATAACCGACTTTACTGAGCTTTTCAATGACTTCCTTCATCAGAACCATATCGCCGCAATGAAGAGTAAGGAGCGAAGAGGCATAGTTCTTATGAGAAACTAAAGGAAGCAAAGCAGCGGATACATGGGAGACAAGAATCGAAGGCTTCTTATCAAAAGTAGAAGCGATACCGAGAAGTCTCTCTTCGAGCATTTCCGGAGAGACACCGATTGCGGAAGCACGGAAAATCTCGTCGTAAGGAAAAATGTAGTTCTGATCTTCTTCGAGGTAATCCCCCAAGAACTGGGAGAAGCTTTCCGCTTCATAGATCGTCGGGAAAAGGACGAAGATCTTTCGTGGTTTTTCTTTGAACGACAAAGCCGTCAGAAGAGCCAAAGCCTCCGGTGAAGAAGCCTGTAAGTCTTTTCCTTGCGAAAGGTTTGCTAATTCCTTTTCCCCTTTCAGATAATCGAACAGAGAGAACTTTTCAAATAATGCCATCCTCAATCCTGCTTCTCTAACGTCATCGAATTATATTTATTCATCGCTTTATCAAAACCGAAACGGAGCGTATATTCCACCGCCGCGGCAGCATGATTGATGCCGTCTTTCCAAGCATTATATTCCTTAACATCTTTCGGAGCCGAAAGAACGTAGTCAGGAATGCGGTTCGGGCTAGCAGGAGTCGTAGGTCTTCCGATACCGATTCGGACACGGTTGAATTCTTCGGTTCCTAAAACCGAAATAATGCTCTTGAGTCCGTTATGACCTCCGGCAGCTCCTTTTTTACGAAGTCTTACAAGACCAGGCTCCGTATCCATATCATCCACTAAAATCAGGATATCTTTGATATCGACCTTATAGAAATTCTTCACCTGAATCAAAGCGTCCCCGCTGAGATTGACATAGGTCAAAGGCTTCATCAGGATCACATCTTCCTCAAACGCTTTTCCCTTACCGTAGAGACATTTGAAATCGTGTTTGGTAATCGGAATCTGTAAATCCTCCGAAACCAAATCGATTGCCTGAAAACCTGAATTATGACGGGTATCCCGATAGATATCTCCGTAGTTTCCGATTCCTAAGATAAGTTTCATTATGGTAACACTTCACTATTGAGGCTCTTAAAACTAGAGTCCTTCTTTTTCAATATAGGCGACAAACTTCTGCATTGCTCTACCACGATGCGAAACGGCATCTTTTTCTTCCGGTGTTGCTCTTCCGAAAGTCTTCTTCAAATCATAAGAATAGAAGATCGGATCATAACCGAATCCACCGGTCGCATGATCATCAACCGTAGTCGTGATCTCGCCATCGTTTCTTCCTTCAAAAGCGACTTCTCTTGTACGATCGGCAGAGATAAACGTCATAACCGTGAAGTAACTCGCTTTGCGGTTCTCTTTATCCTTGAGCATCTCGATGAGAGCACGGTTCTTTTCCGAATAAGGTCTGCCTTCCATAAAACGGGCAGAATGAACTCCGGGGAAGCCTCCCAAGGCATCGATAGAAAGACCGGAATCGTCGCTCAGAATCGCATAGGAGCACTGCTTTGCAATATCTTCCGCTTTGATCTTCGAATTGCCGGCAAAAGTTTCGGCATCTTCCGGATGATGAACCGAAAGGCCGATATCTTTCAAGGACAGGACTTTGATCTTGAAAGGTGCTAACATTTCTCTTACTTCCCGGACTTTATCTTCGTTGCTGGTAGCAAACAGCAAAGTGTTATTCATGGGCTGTACCTCTTTTTGACAGATAGATTATAAACAGAAAAAGAAAGAAGGGGAAACGCGAAAATAATACGACACCTTTTTTTGGCCCAATGCAAGATGATAAAATAGAAAAAAATGGCAGAACAGGAATTGCAACTAGCTATCCATAGCAACGGTCTCGATAATTATCCAGGGGTGGCTTTCATCGCCGACCGAGATACTCTCAAGATACTTTTTCTCAATCGAACAGGGAGAGAGCTTTTGCATGTCACAAACGAAGAAGTCATCAATAAGCTGACCTGCAAGGATCTGGGATTGCATTGCGAAAGTCTCTGCAAACATTGCCCTATCGGAAAAGCAAAACCGAATGTCTTCCTCAACATGAAGAATTATAATCCGAAGTTAGGAAGCTATTTTTCCTATCTTATCTATCCTTATGAAAAGGAAGGAAGAAATCTCTTCATCTCCTTTGCCCGCAACAATACACAGGAAGTGAAGATCCGAGTGGAAGCGAAACGGAAAGAAATGGCTGAAGAAGCTCTCAACAACGCGATGCTGAAAGCAATGGGTCAAAGCAATTTCGATGTTTCTGTTCAGATTTTCTTAAAAGAAATAGGAACTTATTTCAAGGCATGTCGTGCAGTTATCTACGAGAGACAAAACAACGGAACATTTACGAATTCCTACTTCTGGTCCAAAAAGAAAGGGGAGAAAAAGGTTCCCGATATTCCGCCGGAACTTTTTAATGACTTCATCGCCAGCTTTTACCAGACTTTCGATAAAGGAAAAGAAGTCATTGTCAATGATATCTCTATCTATGAAAAGACTTATCCGAAGCTTTACGCTCTGCTTCAGGAATACCATACCAAGTCCTTCCTTCTGAAACCGATATCCTATGACGGAAACAGATACGGTTATTTCGGTTTGGCGGACATCCCTCCGGAAGATATTCAGATGTTCCATGAGATCATCTCTACTGCCTGCAACGTTCTGGGACTTTTCCTCGTTCAAAGAGAAACACAGAAGAAACTCTTCTCTTTGGTCTATGAAGATCCTTTGACCAAGACAAAGAACCGCCATGGCCTGGATCAGTTCCTAGAAAAGAAGAAAGAACCTGTCACTTATTTCTATTCCGATATCAACGGCTTAAAAGAAACCAATGATCTTTTAGGTCATCAGGCAGGAGATAAATTAGTTCAGAACTGTGCTTCGATCTTGATGTCCCATTTCGGTAAAGAGAACGTTTACCGTATGGGTGGAGATGAATTCCTCTCTATCAGTAAAAAGATGAACGATACAGAAGCGGAAGATCTTATTCATACCATCAAAAACGAAGTACATCATATCCACGCTTCGATGGCGCTAAGTACATTGACGGAAAAGAGTAACAAAGAGAACTTCGATAAAAACTTTGTCTTGCTCGATAAGAGAATGTATGTCGATAAAGAAAGGCATCATAAGAACTGTCCTTCCGAGAAACCGTATCTGTTGAAAGAGGAGAACTGAACACTCCTCTTTTTCTTTTACTTTCCGAAAGCTAAAATGAAGCCATAATAAAAAGAAGGAAACCAAGATGGACAAGAAACAAGAATACGAAGCGATGAGAGAAAAGAAAATCTCTTCGAAAGAAGTCTTCAAAGGACAGGTACTTGATGTCTTTGACGATGAGATCGAACTCCCCGATGGACGTCATTCCCACAGAGAAGTGATCCGGCATTGTCAGGCAGCGGCGATATTAGCCTTCAACAATAAGGGAGAAGTTCTCCTGGAGGATCAGTTCCGTTATCCTTACGATAGCATCCTCACCGAGATTCCGGCTGGCAAAGCCGATCCGAACGAAGATCCTTTGACCACTGCAAGAAGAGAACTTGAAGAAGAGACAGGCTACCAAGCAAAACAGATGGAAGAGCTCGGCCTCTTCTATCCTTCGGTCGGCTATACCGATGAAGTAATTCATCTTTTTGTCGCAAGCGACTTAGTCAAAACGCATCAGCATCTCGACGAAGGCGAATATCTCTCTTACTATTTCCTTCCTCTGAAGGAAGTACTGAAGAAAGCGGAAAATGGTGAAATCAACGACGGCAAAACCATCGCTGCTCTCTTCTATTATTTACTGAAGACGAAGAAAATCGCTTAGAAACGTCAACGTGTTCTCCTTTTTCTTTTATCAAAGATTTACCTGCGATTTTCTTCTCTTCTGTTATACGGAAGCGAGAGAAATCGAAGAGAGTTCCGGAAACGAGCTTCTTCCTTCCTTAGACTGTCAGACGGCAAGTAGCTCTTCTTGAGCTTCGTCCCAGTCTTACCGAGTTGCTTTCAAAACCAATCCTGTTTTTATTATAAGAATCGCTAATAGATTCCTGACAGAAATACCTTTCTTCTTTCCTCAAAAAAGA
>Ga0256406_1001565_pt1 | contig 36261 bp, 28 predicted proteins | sample RumenRJG_03DNA_FD_185986 | JGI IMG/M metagenome (GOLD analysis project Ga0256406, IMG submission 185986) | Bovine rumen microbial communities from Lethbridge, Alberta, Canada - RJG_03 | ecosystem: Host-associated > Mammals > Digestive system > Stomach > Rumen | place: Canada: Alberta | collected...
TTGACATCCCAGTCGGGTGTGAACCGGGATACAAGTCGAAAAAGGTAGGGAGAAAAAGAGGAAGGCCAAAGAAAAACGAGTCGTAGTAGGTTATCGCTACAAACTAATTGAAAATTCAGATTTACAGTACATCTGCAGCGACAAGAAAAATATTACGAAACAAGAGAGAGGGAGGCATAGACCCCACCTCGTGCTCTCGCTTCGGTCCTGTTTATCAACAAGACATTGTCATGTGGGTTTCATATTTTGTATTTTTTTAATGGCTTCCACTTATTTTGCATCCTCAATCTCTTTCGCTACTTCATCCAGACTGTTGGCCACACGCAGCTGGTCGTGGTAATCGCCACGTATGAATCCCTGGCGCTGCATGGCGTCGAGCATATCTACCAGCGGCTGCCAGAAGCCTTTCATGTTATAGAGTATCACCCGCTTGTGATGATAACCTATGGTGGCCGAGGCTGCCATGCCGAATATTTCGTCGAGTGTGCCGATGCCTCCTGGCAGAGCCACGGCCACATCGCATTGTGCCAGCATCAGGTCCTTGCGGTCCGACAGGTTGTCGCAGGCTATGTTCACATCCAGGTAATCGCTCACCCTTCCACCGCGCTCCACAATGCGCGGCACCACGCCGATAACCTGTCCGCCTGCCTCGTGCACGCTCTTTGCCATGCATTCCATCAAGCCCACGTTGCAGCCGCCGCACACCAGCGTGTAGTGGCAACTGGCAAGCCAGTGGCCGAATGCCCCGGCTAAGGTAAAGAAATCGTTATCTATGCGGTTGTTGGCCGAACAATATACTGCTACTTTCATACTTTCAATGAGTTATCATGTTTGTTTTCTGTGCAAAGTTACACTTTTTATGCGGCTCGGGCGCCATGTTTCCATTTTTTTGTTGTAACTTTGCACCCCGAATTAAGTAGATAACCGTCACGACGGTTGTCCGGATAACATTGTTTAAGGACAGTGCGCCCTGGTTTATGGCTGGCAAGGGGCGTGGGCTCCTTATCAGAATAAACCATTTTTTAAATTGAAGACATTTTTAGAATTAGGCGTGAACGACGCATTGCGCCACGCCGTAGAAGACCTGGGCTTTGAACAGCCCATGCCCGTACAAGAAGAGGTAATTCCGTATTTATTAGGTAACAAGAACGATGTAATAGCGCTGGCGCAGACCGGCACCGGCAAGACGGCAGCCTATGGCTTGCCCGTGCTGCAGAAAATCGACACGGGCAGCAAGGCCACCCAGGCCGTGGTGCTGAGCCCTACGCGTGAGCTCTGCCTGCAGATAGCCGACGACCTCACTGACTTTGCTAAATATCTTGACGGCATGCACATTCTGCCGGTTTACGGCGGAGCCAGCATCTATACCCAGATGAATGAGCTTAAGCATGGCGTACAGGTTATAGTGGCAACGCCTGGACGACTGGTCGACTTGATTGAGCGCGGCGTGGCCCGGCTCGACCAGGTTAACAACATTGTGCTCGATGAGGCCGACGAAATGCTGAACATGGGCTTTGCCGACAGCATCAACGCCATTTTTGAGCAACTGCCGCCCGACCACAACACGCTGCTTTTTTCGGCCACTATGAGCAACGAAGTGGAACGTGTGGCCAAGCGTTATCTGCACGACTACAAGGAAATTGTGGTGGGCAGTCGAAACGAGGGTGCTGAGAACGTGAACCATATTTATTATTTGGTGAATGCCAAGGATAAATACCTGGCGCTGAAACGTATCGTTGACTTCTATCCCCGCATCTACGCCATCATCTTCTGCCGCACCAAACTGGAGACGCAGGAGGTAGCCGACAAACTAATACGCGACGGCTATAACGCTGAGGCCCTGCATGGCGATCTGAGTCAGGACCAGCGCGACCTCACCATGCAGAAGTTCCGCCAACACACTGTGCAACTGCTCGTAGCTACCGATGTGGCCGCACGCGGACTCGACGTAGACGACCTTACACACGTGATAAACTACGGACTGCCCGACGACATTGAAAGCTACACTCACCGAAGTGGACGTACGGGGCGTGCGGGACGCAAGGGTACAAGCATCTCTATTATACACATTCGCGAAAAGTATAAGGTGCGCCAGATTGAGAAGCAAATTGGCAAGAGTTTCGTTGACGGCACGCTGCCCACACCCGATGAAATCTGCAAGAAACAGCTCTACAAGGCCATGGACGACATCATGAAGACCGATGTGGACGAGGAGCTGATAGCACCCTATATGCCCGACATCAACCGCCAGTTTGAGTATATCGACAAAGAAGACCTGATAAAGAAGATGGTGGCCATTACCTTTGGCCGGTTCCTGGATTACTATAAAAACGCTCCCGCGATAGAGAAACCCAGCGAGCGCCGCAAGGAGAAATCCGACGCCAGCGTCAAGGGTAAATCGCGTGCCCACAAGGCAGAGGCTGGCTACACCCGGCTCTTTATCAACCTGGGCAAGACCGACGGCTTCTATCCTGGCGAGGTAATGCAATATCTTAACAAACACATTTACGGCAGGCAGGATGTGGGCCATATCGACCTGTTGCAGAAGTTCTCGTATATAGAGGTGCCGCAGAAAGATGCCGACAAGGTGATGCGTGCACTTAATGGTACGCGTTATAAAGGGCGTGAGGTGCGTTGTAATCCGGCTGATGCTGAACCGCAGGGCGGCAAGCAGCGTAAGTCGCGCCGGGAACCGGCTGCTGCTATGGGCGGCAAGCGCCGTGGCAAGGCTGACGACTGGAACAAACGGACAAGCAGAGCTCGCGATTTCCAGTTTAAAGACCCCGAGCCCGACTTCTCTGAAGAGGGATGGGCACGCCGCCGGCCCAAAAAGGAGAAATAACTACAGGCAGTTTTTTACGGTTTCTGACTGAGAAACTGCCACAAAGGTTAACCTTTAGCGTTCTGAATAACAAAAAAATCCCACCTGGCTTCATCACATCTTTGGTTGAATGAAGTGTCATCATTGATTATCAGTTAGTTATAAGCTTATTTCTGCAATTGATGGTGACGCAATTACGAATTATGGAATGAAAAGGAAAAAGAAAATCATGTACAGGCTTACGCTCCATGAGGAGCTCTGAGTTTCAACCATCGGGATAGCCTTACGAGCAAGCTCGACGTCTATCCCGCTGGTTGAGACTCACCCCTTTCGGGGTCAAAGCCTGTACATGAAGAAAATTGCCAAGGCATAAAATTGCGCATAGCGCATAAAATAAGATTATTACCACGCCGATATCATCAAGGCTTTCTAAAATAATTGTGAGCAGATTTAGGGGGTGCTGAATATTTTATGCGCTCTGCGCAATTTTACGCGATAGCGATTTTCGTCACGTGCAGGCTTTGTCCCCCGAAGGGGGTGGCGCAGAGGTGATGGGGGCAGCCGACGAGCTTGCTCGTAAGGCTGTCCCCATCACCTCAGCACCAAAGCTCCATGTGGAGCTAAAGTCTGTACGTGACTATTTTCCAAAAACTTATTCTCAATTCAGGGTGACGCATTGACGAAGTCAGGAGGTTAACCTTTAGCGTTCTGAATAACAAAAAATCCCCACAAGGTAATGGCCCTGTGGGGATTTTTTGTTGCTTTAAGGCAGTGTGTTATTTCACTACAACCTTCTTGCCATTTACAATGTAAAGGCCGGCAGGCAGTTTGCCGTTCACCTCATCGGCCACCTTTACACCTTGCAGGTTGTACACGCCGCTGGCTGTACGGCTCGTTGTGGCCTTTCCAGTGGTAACTGTCTTGATGCCTGTACCAATACCAAGTGCCTTCTCAAAGCTGACAGCCTCTGCAGCCGTCATGATAAGCCAACGCTGGGCAGTGGCAGTGTTCTTAATGTCGAACGTGCGGGTCCAGGTGCGACCGGTGGTCTGGTAAGAGCCCAGACACTTGGGGTTACGTGCGGCATGGCGCAAAATCCAGTAACCACGCTGTGTGGTGCTGTTGGCAGCGTTAATGCGTGCCTTCATGAGCTGCAGGTTCTGGTAATCGCCGGGAGAGGCAGTCTCGGTGGTGGTGAAGCTCACGCCGTTGCAGGTGATGTAACGGCCGGTGGCAGCATTGCGGAACTGGTAGAACTGGTTCGACGGAGTGAAGGTGATGTACCACGCAGCCGAATCGTTAAGAGCAGCCTCAGCAGCATTCATTGCCACGTTCTCAAGCTGTCCGTCGCGGTCAACCAGGTAAGAGTCGTTGCGGCCCGTCTTGGCATCCTCACTCTTAATGTAGTAGCGAATGCTGTCTTCCTGATCAAGAGCGTAGTAGGGCTCCGAGAAGTGCGAGTAGTTGTGCTCCAGTCCGTCCTCACCTAATGCCTGGCAAATCAGGGAGTTGCCTATGTAGAGCACGTCAGTGTGTTTATCCTCGAAAGCACCGTTAATTCCGTAGGGCCACATGTGTTGGAAGTCGCCGTTCAGCTGTTCGGTGGTGTTGTCCCAGAAGCTCAGCACAGCTGTTACACGGTCGCCGAGCCAGTGCCCGGTACCACGACCGCTGCCGTCGGCTCTTTCGCGCAGATTGGTGTAGTACCACTGCGTTTCGTAAGGAATCACGCCCACGCCGTGCAGCATCTCGTGCAGCAGGGTGCCGGTGGCCTGGTAGCTTGTGTTGGAACCCACACGGATGTAACCACCATACGAGCAGTCGGCAGTAGGTGTGCCCGAGTTATAGCCCACGTTGAAGTGCTGGTCCTTCATCTCGGTAAGGTTGTTCCAGTAGTCAACGGCAGTCTTCACTGCGTTGGTAATGCGGGCCACAGTTGCGCTGTCGCCGCCCGAACGCATATTGTAGGTAATCTGGCCCTTAGGCAGCGTGTAGAATTTAATCACCTTGCCATAGCGCACCTTGCCCTCGTTGGTTTTTATGTAGGCTCTCATAAAGTATTTCGAAGCCGGTGTAAGGTTCTTGAGCCAGTAAATGGTGCCGTTGTTTTGCAGTTCGTACTGGCTCACCTCATCGTTAATGGTGGGGTTGCTGTTGTCTTTGGCATAGCAGAAGCCCTGTGCGGCAATGTCGGTGGCATCAATTCCGCTTACCGACATGCGGCCGAATGCCATGGTGGCGCCGCGGGCGTAAGCAGGGTTGGTAATTACCTTGGTGTTTGCCTCGAAGTTATAAACGGTGATGAGGGTGCTCAGGTTGTGGTAATCGGCCACCAGGTCGTCGAGCGAAGTGTTGCTGTCGGCCAGTGCGGCGAGAGCCGTCTGCAAAGCTGTAGAGAGACTTTCCGAGGCGTCGTTTACCTCTTCTTGCTTTTTCAGCAGTGTGCTGGCCGAGTCGGCAACGGTTTGCAGTTGTGCGGTCAGCACGTCACGGTCGGCTTGTCCCAATGGGGTGTCGCGCAGCAGTTGCAGTGCATCCACCACAATGTCGGCATGCTTCAGATTCGACACCATCTCGCCAATGGTCACGTCGGCAGTGGTTGTCTGGGTAAGTGTAATAGAGAGCGTATCGGTAACCCACTCCTTAGAAGGCAGTGTGGTGCGCCTTGAACGCTGTGTAACGCGTTTGGGTCGCCACCAGAACTGCACCACGGCACGTGTGCTGTCGGCTCCCGAGGCATTGTACATGTGGGCAAGCAGCTTGTAGTTGCCGGCCGGCAGCGTGAGGGTTTGGGCAAAGCGCAGCGCCTTGGCTATCTCGGGGCTCAGCACCAGGGCTCCACCTGTGGTGTTTCCGTCGTACCCCGTGGCAGGCATGTGCAGACCGTTGAAGGTTTTACCCGATCCAAAGGCAAAAATACCGGCTACGCCGGCTGTGGCATCATCGGCATGCCAGCCGCTTATTTGCTGAATGTTGGTGCCGCTCACGTTGCCCGTGTCGGTCTGGGCATAGTTAATGCCCTCGTTAAATGCACCGTTGTTAATGTAGGTGCTGGTAATATCGTAGAACTGCTGGGCCATGGCCGCTTGCGCAGATACCGATATTAGAAAAACTGAGAGTAGTTGTCGTAAATTGATCATAAAACAGGTGAAATTAGATAATTGTGAAGCAAAGTTAGTGGTTTTTTGGTGATTACAAAAAAAGTTTCAAAAAATTAATGGGTTTCATTCGTTAATTAAAAATAAAAACGGTATCTTTGCCCAGTTTTATATTTTGATGTACGACAAAACAATAAGTTTTTTAATTAATTTAGATGAACGTTATAACCAAAACAGTTCAATTGCCAGATGGAAGAACCATCTCAATTGAGACCGGAAAGGTTGCAAAGCAGGCCGACGGTGCAGCAGTGCTGCGTTTAGGCAACACCGTGTTGCTCGCCACCGTTTGTGCAGCCAAAGAGGCAGTTCCGGGTACCGATTTCATGCCTTTGCAAGTAGATTACCGTGAACAGTATGCTGCTGCAGGCAGATTCCCCGGCGGATTCACCAAACGTGAAGGTAAAGCCAACGACGACGAAATTCTTACTTCTCGTCTGGTCGACCGTGTTCTCCGCCCGTTATTCCCCAGTGATTTCCACACTGAGGTGTATGTCAATGTGATTCTTTTCTCAGCTGATGGCGTTGACCAGCCCGATGCTCTGGCAGGATTTGCAGCATCGGCAGCCATGGCTTGCTCAGATATTCCAATTGAGTGCCCTATCTCTGAAGTTCGTGTGGCCCGTATCAATGGCGAGTATGTTATTGATCCTACTAAGGAGCAGATGAAAGATGCCGACATGGACATTATGGTGGGTGCCACTAAAGACAACATCATGATGGTAGAAGGCGAAATGGACGAGGTTTCAGAGCAGGATCTTATCGGCGCTCTGAAGGCTGCCCACGAGGCCATCAAGCCTATGTGCGTGCTGCAGGAGGAACTTGCCAAGGAGCTGGGTACCGACAAAAAGCGCGAGTATTGCGACGAAACCAACGACGAAGAGCTGCGTGAGCAGGTGCGCAAGGAAACTTACGACAAGTGCTACGCACAGGCTCAGGCCGGCGATGCTGACAAGAAGCATCGTGAAGAGGTGTACGACCAGATAAAGGCCGACTTCGTTGAGGCTTACGACGCCGCTCACACCGACCTGAGTGAAGAGGAACTCGAAGAGAAGCATGCCGAGATTGACCGCTATTATGCCGACGTGCAGCGCGACTCTATGCGCCGCAGCGTGCTCGACACCGGCAAGCGTATGGATGGCCGTGCTACCGACGAGATTCGCCCTATCTGGTGCGAGGTGTCACCCCTGCCCATGCCTCACGGAAGTGCTATCTTCCAGCGTGGTGAAACCATGTCGCTCAGCACTTGTACACTGGGCACCAAGCTCGACGAGAAGATGGTCGACGATGTGCTCGACAAGAGCTACCAGCGCTTTATTCTTCACTACAACTTCCCACCGTTCTGTACAGGTGAAGCCAAGGCTCAGCGTGGCGTAGGCCGCCGCGAGATTGGTCACGGTCACCTGGCATGGCGTGCATTGAAGGGACAAATTCCTGAGGACTTCCCTTACACTGTTCGCCTGGTGAGCGAGATTCTCGAGTCTAACGGTTCTTCATCAATGGCTACCGTATGTGCCGGTACACTGGCACTCATGGATGCCGGAGTTCCTATGAAGAAGCCGGTTAGCGGTATTGCCATGGGCTTGATTAAGAACCCTGGCGAAGACAAATATGCTATTCTTTCTGATATTCTGGGTGATGAGGATCACCTTGGTGATATGGACTTCAAGACCACTGGTACCAAGGACGGACTTACTGCCACACAGATGGATATCAAGTGCGACGGCCTGAGCTTCGAAATTCTTGAAAAGGCTCTTATGCAGGCTAAGCGCGGTCGTGAATACATCCTTGGCAAGCTTACCGAAACCATCGCTGAGCCTCGCAAGGAACTCAAGCCGCAGGTACCCCGTATCGAGGCCTTCGATATTCCTAAGGAGTTCATCGGAGCCGTGATTGGCCCGGGCGGTAAGATTATCCAGCAGATGCAGGAAGACACCGGCGCTACCATCACCATCGACGAGGCCGACGGAAAGGGCCACGTTCAGGTGAGCGCTCCTAACAAGGAGAGCATCGACGCTGCTATGCAGAAGATTAGGGCTATCGTGGCTGTGCCTGAGGTAGGCGAGGTTTACGAAGGCACCGTTCGTTCAATTATGCCTTATGGCTGCTTCGTAGAGATTCTGCCTGGCAAGGACGGACTGCTGCATATCTCTGAAATCGACTGGAAACGCCTGGAGACTGTTGAGGAAGCCGGCATCCACGAGGGCGACAAGATCAAGGTTAAACTGATGGAAATCGACCCCAAGACCGGTAAGTACAAGCTCTCTCACCGCGTGCTTCTGCCCAAACCCGAGGGTTATGTAGAGCGTGAGCGCCGTCCAAGAGGCGAGCGTCGCCCCCGTCGTGAAGGTCAGCGCAACAACAATGCTCCTCGTCGCAACGAAAACAAGGAAGACTAAGTTAGAAGGTTAGCTGTACGCACATATAACGCGTAGCTGCAAAACATAAATGAGGCCCGGTTCCGTGATTTGTGGAACCGGGCCTTTTTTTGATATGCTTAAACAAAGAAAATAGTGCCGATAAAGTTTCTTCTTTACCTTTCGTGCTTCTACAAATAGAAAGTTAATGCGCTGGCAAAAAGTTCAGCCTTTCCTAAACAAGACATATGTACTCATACGAAATCTCTTTTGGCAAATTTAAACAGGAAAAACGATATAGCAAAAGAAATAATGAGGAATTATTTGTCGTAATATTAACTCTCTATCTTGTAAGTAGCTGTTTTTTAATAGCATTTATTTTGTACTTCGGCCCAAATCGTGTAATTTTGCAATACCAATTATATAAAATAACATCTGTTCTATGAGGAAAAAGTCTAACTGTTATATCCTTGCCATGCTTCTCATGGCTTTGCTTACAGCCACTTCGTGTAACAACCGCAAGTTTCATATCGACGGAACCATCAGCGATGCAGCCGACTCCATGCTGTACCTGGAGCATATGAGCTTAAATGGACCCGTAGCCATCGACTCGGTGAAGCTCGACAAAACAGGTACTTTTAATTTCTCAGAACAGGCACTCGATACCATTACGCCAGACTTCTACCGTTTGCGCATAGCCGGCCAGATTATCAATATCAGCATCGATTCTACCGAAACGGTGAATGTGAAGGCCAGTTATCCTACCATGGCCTACGGTTACGACGTAAAGGGTTCACAGAACTGTAGCAAGATAAAGGAGCTCGCGCTGATGCAGCTCAACCTGCAGCAGCAAATCAATGCCATTGTGGCCAATCCGCAGACGGGTGCCGATGTGATGCAACAGCAAATCAACCAGGCGCTGGTGGCTTACAAGAATACGGTTACCACTAATTATATTTTCAAGGAGCCCATGAAGGCCTATGCCTACTTTGCCTTATTTCAGACGGTGAACGTGGGCGGACAGTCCATGCTGATATTCAATCCGCATGCATCCAAGAGCGACGTGAAGGTGTTTGCAGCCGTGGCAACCAGCTGGGACTCTTTCTATCCTGGTGCCGAGCGCGGTTTGAACCTGCACAACATAGCCCTTGAGGGTATGAAGGATTTGCGTATCGTTGAGGCTAAGCAGCAACAGGCTGTCGAGGCTTCAAAGATTCAGCAAACGGGTGTGCTCGAGGTGGCACTGCCCAACAGCGAAGGCCGCATTTGCAAGCTTACCGACCTGAAAGGCAAGGTGGTAATGCTCGACTTCCACGTGTTTGCCTCTAAGCAAAGCATGCAGCGCATCATGACGCTGCGCGACCTTTATAACAAGTATCACGACAAGGGCTTCGAAATTTACCAGGTGTCGCTCGACAGCGATGAACACTTCTGGAAAACGCAGACAGCTGCCCTGCCCTGGATTTGCGTGCACGACGATAACGGAATGAACAGTGATTATCTGCAGCAGTACAACGTTCAGCAGTTACCCACCTTCTTCCTTATCGACCGCAACAATGTGCTTCAGAAGCGTGATTCGCAAATCAGTAACCTCGATGCCGAGATACAGTCGCTGCTTAAGCAGTAAGCCTGGGCAACTACCTTATAATATATTGTGACTATGCACGTATTGGATAAATTTAAATACTGTCCGGTTTGCGGTTCATCACGATTTATGGTGAACAACATCAAGAGCAAGCGTTGCGAGGACTGCGGCTTTGTTTATTATCTTAATCCAAGTGCTGCCACTGCTGCCTTTATCATCGACGACCAGCAGCGTGTGCTCTGTGTGAAGCGCCGTTTCGAACCGGCTAAAGGCACACTCGACCTGCCCGGTGGCTTTGTCGATATGGATGAAACCATTGAACAGGGTATGGCACGCGAGGTAAACGAGGAAACCCATCTCACGGTTTCCTCACTGCGCTTCTTGTTCAGCATCCCCAATCTCTATGTGTATTCTGGTTTTACGGTGCACACCACCGACTGCTACTTTTTGTGTCGCGTAGACAATCTGGAGTCGCTCCATGCTGCCGACGATGCCGAAAGTCTGCAATGGATCCCGCTCGACGAGATTGACTATCGCAAGTTTGGCTTCACGTCCACGCAGACCGCCATACAGCGTCTGATGGCTCAAAAAGACCAAATTCTGAGTGGTAAATGCGGCAAAGAATAAGAAATATATTAAAAAAGCAAAAAAATGCCCTATATAATAAGGTGAAAGATAAACTTTTGATTATTTTTGCGCCTTGAAAATTACTGTATTCTGAATATGCAAGACAATTTAGTAATCGTAGAGAGTCCGGCCAAGGCAAAAACCATACAAAAGTTTTTAGGCAAGGACTTTAAGGTAATGTCCAGTTACGGTCACATTCGCGACTTGAAGCGTAAAGAGCTTAGTATCGATGAAAAAACGCTTCAGCCACATTATGAAATACCGGAAGAAAAGAAAAAACTGGTAGCAGAACTGCGCAAAAATGCCAAAGACTCCAAGAAGATATGGCTCGCATCCGATGAGGATCGTGAGGGTGAGGCCATCTCATGGCACCTGTGCGAGGTGCTGGGCCTTGACGAGAAGAATACCAGCCGAATAGTGTTTCATGAAATTACCAAGCCTGCCATACTGGAAGCTATCCAGCATCCAAGGCATCTCAATATGGATTTGGTGAATGCCCAGCAGGCACGTCGTGTGCTCGACCGCCTCGTGGGCTTCAAACTCTCGCCTGTGCTTTGGCGAAAAGTTAAACCGTCACTCTCGGCCGGTCGTGTGCAGAGTGTGGCCGTAAGACTTATCGTAGAGCGCGAGCGCGAGATAAAAGCTTTTAACAGCGAGCCCTTCTATCGCATCAATGGCATCTTTGCCATTACTAATCCCGACGGGTCGGCCTCTGAAGTGAGGGCCGAACTCTCGAAGCGCTTTGCCACGCACGATGAGGCCATCGCCTTCCTGGAGCAGTGCAAGGATGCTACTTTCACTGTTGAGAGCGTAACCAAGAAACCACTGAAGCGCTCGCCGGCGCCTCCTTTCACCACGTCAACACTACAACAGGAAGCCGCACGTAAGTTGGGCTTCTCAGTGAGCCAGACCATGATGGTGGCTCAGCATCTTTACGAAAACGGACGCATCACTTACATGCGTACCGACAGCGTAAACCTCTCCAAACTGGCCATTGGCGCAAGCAAACAGGAAATCACCGAACTTTACGGCGCAGAATACAGCATGCCGCGAGCTTACCACACGCACTCCAAGGGCGCACAGGAGGCACACGAAGCCATCCGGCCTACCAACATGGCCGACAAAACCATTGAAGGTACGGCTCAGGAGAAGCGCTTGTACGAGCTTATCTGGAAGCGCACCATAGCCTGTCAGATGGCCGATGCAAAACTGGAGAAAACAACAGTGAGCATTGCTATCAGCAACAACGACAATAAATTCGTTGCCAACGGCGAAGTAGTGGCTTTCGACGGATTCCTGAAGGTTTACCGCGAGTCATCGGATGATGAGGCCGACGACAGCAGTGAAATTAACGCACTGCCAGCCATGAAGGAGGGCGACACTCTACAGCGTCGTGAAATCATCTCGACCGAACGTTTCCTGCAGGGGCCGGCACGCTACACCGAGGCCAGTCTGGTGCATAAACTCGAGGAACTCGGCATCGGCCGGCCTTCTACCTACGCGCCAACCATATCCACCATTCAGCAGCGTGGCTATGTGCAAAAGGGCGACAAACCCGGTGTGGAGCGTATTTATCAGGTAGATTCGCTGAAGGGAATAAAGATTACAGCCAGACAAAAGAAGGAGATGGCTGGCTCAGAGAAGGGCAAACTGCTGCCTACCGATGTGGGCATCGTGGTGAACGACTTCCTGATGAAGAACTTTCCGGCCATTATGGATTATAATTTCACGGCACGCGTAGAACAACAGTTCGATAGCATTGCTGAGGGAAAAGAAGAGTGGACCGACATGATGCAGAAGTTTGATCACGAATTTGAACCCACGGTGAAGCAGGTGCTTAACTCTCACTCTGAGCATAAAGCCGGTGAGCGCGAGCTGGGCAAGGACCCTGCCACCGGCAAACCGGTGTATGTAAAGATAGGCCGTTTCGGTCCGGTGGTGCAGATAGGCAATGCCGACGACGATGAGAAACCCCGCTTTGCGCAGCTGCCTCACGACAAAAGTATGGAAAACATCACACTTGATGAGGCACTCGATCTGTTCAAGCTCCCGCGCACGCTGGGCAACTTCGAGAATACACCGGTGGTGATTGGCGCAGGCCGCTTCGGTCCCTACATTCTGCACAACAAGAAGTACGTGTCGCTGCCCAAAACCGAGGACCCTATGACCGTTACGTTGCAGACGGCTGTGGCACTGATTGAGAAGAAACGTATACAGGAACGCCAGAAACATCTGAAACACTTCGACGAAGACCCTGACATGGAGGTGCTCAACGGCAGATACGGCCCTTATATAGCCTACAAGGGCAAGAACTACCGCCTGCCTAAGAAACTGCACGAGACGGCAGCCGAACTTACCTACGAGCAGTGCAAGGATATCATTGCCAACGCTCCCGAACCACGAACACGCAGCAAGAAAGCATAATGAGGCGCATTGTTTTAATAGGATATATGGGTGCCGGTAAAACCACAATCGGCAAAGCACTGGCCAAGGACGCAGGCATGGAGTTCTACGACCTTGACTGGTATATTGAGGCTCGCATGCACCGCACGGTGAAACAACTGTTCGATGAACGCACCGAAGAAGGGTTCAGGCGCATTGAGCACAACATGCTGCACGAGGTGGCCGAGTTCGAGGATGTAATAATAAGTTGCGGCGGCGGCACTCCGTGCTTCTTCGACAACATGGACTACCTTAACCAGCAGGCCGACACCGTGTACCTTAAGGCTACGCCCGAGGTGCTTTACGGTCACCTTAAAATGGGCAAGACTGTAAGACCCCTTCTGCTTGGCAAAAGCCCAGATGAGGTACAAAGCTTCATAAAGGAACAGCTGGCCGAGCGCGAGAAGTTTTACAACAAGGCAAAATATATTCTCGATGTAAACCTGCTCGACAACTATGAGAAGGTAAAGATATCGATTGCCAGAATAAGGCAAATGCTCAACTTGTAACGATCACTGCATGTTAACTTTAAATTTATATTAGCAAATTTATCAAGAATGAAAAAATGGACGATTGAGGATTCTGAGGAGCTCTACAATATCAATGGCTGGGGTACTTCTTATTTTGGCATCAACCAGAAAGGCCATGTGTATGTAACGCCCTGCAAGGACGGTACGCAAGTTGATTTGCGTGACGTGATGGACGAACTCACCTTGCGTGATGTTACGCCGCCCGTGCTGTTGCGTTTCCCCGATATTCTTGACAATCGTATCGAGAAGATTGCCAGCTGCTACGACAAGGCACGCGAAGAATACAACTATAAAGGCCAGAACTACATTATTTATCCTATCAAAGTGAACCAGATGCAGCCTGTGGTTGAGGAGATTATCTCGCATGGGCGCAAATTCAACCTCGGACTTGAAGCTGGCTCAAAACCCGAGCTGCACGCTGTAATTGCCGTGCAGTGCCAAACCGACGCCCTCATCATCTGCAATGGCTATAAGGATCAAAGCTACATTGAGCTTGCGCTGCTCGCACAGAAAATGGGCAAGCGCATCTTCATTGTTGTAGAAAAGCTTAATGAACTCGATATCATTGCCCGCGTGGCCAAGAAACTTAAGGTTAAGCCTAACCTGGGCATCCGCATAAAACTGGCCTCGAGTGGCTCGGGCAAGTGGGAGGAAAGTGGTGGCGACGCAAGCAAGTTCGGACTTACTTCGGCCGAACTGCTCAAGGCTTTGCAAATTCTCGACGAGAAGGGGCTGCACGATTCCCTGCGGCTCATCCACTTCCACATAGGTTCGCAAATCACCAAGATTCGCCGTATCCAGACGGCTTTGCGTGAGGCTGCCCAGTTCTACATCAATCTGCACAAAATGGGCTACAACGTCGATTTCGTGGATTGTGGCGGCGGTCTGGGCGTCGATTACGACGGTACCCGCTCATCAAGCAGCGAGAGCTCGGTGAACTACAGCATACAAGAGTATGTAAACGACTGTGTTTACACTTTTGTCGACGCAGCCGATAAGAATGGCATCGCGCATCCTAACATCATTACCGAGAGCGGTCGTTCGCTGGCTGCCCACCATTCGGTGCTCATCATTGATGTGCTCGAAACGGCTTCGCTGCCCGAAATGCCCGAGGAGTTCGAAGCTAAGGAATCCGACCACCAGCTGGTAAAGGATTTATACGAGATATGGGATAATCTGAATTCCCGCAATATGCTTGAAGACTGGCACGACGCCAACCAGATACGCGAGGAGGCGCTTGAACTGTTCTCACACGGTATCGTTGACCTTAAAACAAGGGCCGAAATAGAAAGTATGTACTGGAGCGTGTGCCACGAAATCAACACGCTGGCCAAGAGTATGAAGCATGTGCCCGATGAACTCAGAGGATTAGACAAGCTTCTGGCCGACAAGTACTTCTGCAACTTCTCGCTCTTCCAAAGTTTGCCCGACAGTTGGGCCATCGACCAGCTCTTCCCCGTTATGCCCATCGAGCGCCTTAATGAGCGCCCCACACGCAACGCCACGTTGCAGGATATTACGTGCGACAGCGACGGCAAGATAGCCAACTTCGTTACCGAGGGACATATCGGCCATGTACTGCCTGTGCACGCCTTGCGCAAAAACGAGCCTTACTATCTCGGCGTGTTCCTTGTAGGTGCTTATCAAGAAATCCTCGGCGATATGCACAACCTGTTTGGCGACACCAATGCCGCCCACATCTCGGTGAAAAACGGCAAGTACAGTATCGACCAGATATTCGACGGCGAAACCGTTGAGGAAGTGCTCGAATATGTGCAGTACAACCCCAAGAAACTGGTTCGACAACTCGAGCAGTGGGTTGCCAAGAGTGTAAGCCAGGGCAAAATTACATTGGAAGAAGGTAAGGAGTTCCTCGATAACTATCGCAGTGGGCTCTACGGATACACCTATTTGGAATAAAAGCAAAGTATCACAGCATGAAAAAGCCTCATATTACTATTATCAAGGTGGGCGGTGCAGTGGTCGAGAACAACGACTCACTGCAACAGCTCTTACAGCAGTTCGCCCAAATCAGCGGCGCTAGACTGTTGGTTCACGGAGGCGGGCGCACCGCCACTGCCATGGCTTCTCAACTTGGTATGGAGAGCCATATGGTAAACGGACGCCGCGTAACCGATGCCGATATGCTCAAAGTGGTTACCATGGTTTATGGCGGACTGGTAAACAAGCACATCGTGGCCATGCTGCAGGCTATGGGGCTGCCGGCCATCGGACTGACCGGTGCCGACGCCGACTTGATCAGGGCGCATCGCCGGCCCATAACCCATGGCGTAGACTATGGTTTTGTGGGCGATGTAGACCGTGTGAACAGCTATGCCCTGCACCGGTTGCTGCAACAAGGGCTGGTGCCCGTAATGGCTCCGCTTACACACGATGGCAATGGCACCATGCTCAACACCAATGCCGACACCATTGCCTCTTCGCTCGCGGTGGCTTTAACTAACTTCTACGACGTAGAACTGGTGTACTGCTTCGAAAAGAAAGGTGTGCTCAGCCGTGCCGACGACGATAACAGCGTTATACCGGTTATCACACCCGACAGTTTCGTGCAACTACAAACCGATGGAGTAGTGGCCGGCGGAATGATTCCCAAACTGCAAAACGCCGTGAATGCCGTGAAGCAGGGAGTACCCCAGGTAAGAATTACCAGCGCGAAAGAACTGCTCGAACAAGGAACCATTATCAGAGAAAAAGCATAGAGAACTTTTGTTAAGGCGTGTTAAAAGTAGAAGAAAATAAAGTTTTGCTGTAACTTCTTCGTGCTTTATTCGTCATCAATTTAGAAGGCAGATGAAACAAGTCAGTTTTCAAAACGATATCTTACCACTTAAGAATGGTCTGTATCGGTTGGCATTGCGAATAACAATGGACAGCGCCGAGGCAGAGGATATTGTGCAGGAAACACTGATTAAAGTGTGGAAAAAGCGCGACTCATGGTCGATGATCGACAATATGGAGGCTTTCTGCACCACAATTTGCCGAAACCTTGCTCTTGATTATCTCAAGAAGATGGAAAACCAGAACGACTCCATCGAAGCAGGGCAGATTGATAAGGCTGATACAGCAAGCAATCCATACGAGAAAACTCAGGTTACGGACAACGTAATTATGGTGCGAAAAATTATCAGCCAGTTACCCGAAAAGCAGCGCAGCTGCATGCAGCTGCGCGATTTTGAGGGCAAAAGCTATAAAGAAATAGCACTCGTGCTCGGCTTGACCGAAGAGCAAGTGAAGGTTAACATCTTCAGGGCACGACAAACAGTAAAACAAAAGTTCACTAAAATTGATAATTATGGACTATAAATACATCGAACAATTACTCGACAAGTACTGGGAGGGCCAAACCTCACTCGAGGAGGAGAATATCCTCAGGACATTCTTCAGCCAGCCCGACGTGCCTGCTTCGCTGGCAAAGTTCAAGCCTTTGTTTGCTTATCAGCAGCAAGAGGTGAAGGACGATGTGTTGGGAAGCGACTTCGATGAGCGCATTATGTCCATGATTCAACAGCCCGTAGAGGTTAAGGCCCGCACGGTAACCATGCCGCAGCGCCTGCGCCCGCTGTTCAAGGCTGCGGCAATCATCGCCATCTTCCTTACTTTAGGCAATGCCGCACAGTCTACATTCAACAGTGGCGATAGCGAAACACCTGTTGCTGACACTCAGCAGGCCACTAAAGGCGCTTCGGTAGCTATGGGCGACAGCGCAAGGACGGATACGATGCAGCAAAGTGTTATTACACTGCAACCTGCACAATCCACCATCATTAAGTAGATTATTTCTATGCTTTCTCTATAAAATCATGTTTAGTAAAACAACCCTGAAACTGTGAAGTTTCAATTCTCTCAAATTTTTCATAACATACTAACGTAGGATTTAGGGGTGCTTGTTCTGTAAAGAGCAGACACCCCTTTCCGATGTATTAAGCTTTCTGCCGTTGCTTAATGCAGTTCTCCACCATATCCACGCATTGGTCAATGCCCAGTGCACTTGTGTTGAACACCAAATCGTAGTCGTGGGCATCGGTCCAGCGCCGGCCGGTATACTGCAGGTAGTGGTTGCTGCGGCCCTTGTTAACCTGCTCAATGCGCTTCAAGGCGGCGTCGGCCTGCAGGTGGTCCTTCTTCATAACCCGGTCAATGGCATCTTTCCGGTTGGATGTAACGAAGATGTGGAACACCTTAGGGTCGCCTCTGAGCACCCAGTTGGCACACCGGCCTATAATTACGCAGGGCTTCTTTTCGGCCAGGTTGCGAATGATGCGACTCTCGCTCACAAAGATGGCGTCGTCGTGCGACAATTTGAAATTTTTCTGCGCTAAAATTTGAGAACAATTTTCTAAATTAAACCCGTTTTCCAGGTTTGTTTATGGCAGGATAAATCCTTCCTGGTCGTAGCCCCGGTGATATTTGTTGATAAGCTGTACGATGGGTGTAACGCGTTCATCGGTTATTGGCATGTTGCTGAAGCGGGCGTACTGGGTGTCGAACCGCCGGGTGCTACCTGTTTTAAGGCGCTGCTCTATATCATCCGGAACAAAGAACCTGGCTCTGTTGCCCAGGCGATTATAGAATTCGGTGAGGTAGATGTTGATGCCCGCCAGGTCGAAGTCTCCAAAGTGCAGATAGTTGTTGTCTATTTGCCTGAGCCATGCCACCAGGTCGGTAGATTGCGGGTAGCGACTTACGAAGAGCACGGGCGAGAATTTCTCAAACAGATAGCGTTGCCGCTCGATGCATCTGAAGTTCTCGGCGTTCTCCATGCCAACCACTGTTACGTTGGCAGGAATACGGAAGTCGTTGAAGTCGTAGATGTAAACAAAGCTGCCTTCCTGAGGGCAGATAGTGAACTCACTACCGCGCAGAGTGGCCCGGATGGGTTCGTAACTGTTCACCAGGAAGCCAAACATGGTGCGCCGCGCGGTGGTTTTGCTGTCGCCTGTAACTGCCACCTGCTGTGCTCTTGGTGCATTGCCCGCCTCAAGCATGCTTATGGTACTTGTGATATCGGCAATACCAAATTGCATTTGCAGGTAGCTTCTCAATGCATCGGCACTGGTTACGGCATAGCTCACGTGCGAACCGTGTGTAAGGGGCACCAGGATGTGCTCGTCGAGCAGTGCTTTTATCCATGGGCCCTTAAGGCGGCTCGATGCTATGCGTTCGCCTTTGAGTAACTGCTCAAGCAACTTCAGATTAGTGACCGACAGTTTGCTGTTGTTCATAGTCGGCCTCCTTTCTGGAAATCAAGGGCAGAATGCGTGTTTCAGCCTTGTTGTTCTTGGTGAGCAGATAAGTATACTTATAGTCGCTTACGTTGTAGGTGGTGGGCGATGAGTTGATAAGGAAGATGCCACGCACGTTGGCGAAGTTCAGAATGCCCTTTACATTGCTTGGGTGCAGCTTGCCTATTTCGTCCATCATGCAGTGCAGGTAGAAGTTGTTTTCGTTACGTCTCGACACCTTCTTCTTGAACACACTAATGAGCATGATATTCACCATGGCCTTAACCAGAATGTCGGTACCATCGCTGCCCACGTTGGATATCTTCTCCACCCAACCCGTGTCGTTGTCGTTCTCAATCACCCTGAATTGCAGCTGGAACACGTCCTGCAAGGTGAGCCTCAGCCGGTTAGGATTGTCGTTGAGCAGTTTCACCAGTGCAAACAGGTAGTCAATTGTGGTTTGCCGTAGCTGTGCCTTGTCGGTATTGTCGGCAAACAGGTTGTGCTCTTCGCCCAGGTTAAACTGGTTTTCCACCACAAAGTTCTTTATCTGGTCGAGCAGATGCATCAGCGGGTCGCTACTGGGTTTAGGCTGCATGGCAATGCTCTTGATAACGAGGGCGTAGTTGCGCCTTTCGCGGAAGTCGGCATTGATGTCGTTTATCACCTTGTCAATCTCGCTGGTGTTCTTTTGCAGCCGGCCCACTTCCACGGCAATGCGTTGCAGAATTTCGGTGTAGCGGTCGCTAACCCGTCGCTGGTAGTCGGCAATGCGGTTCTGTGTAACAAAGTCGGCCAGGTTTTCGGCAAACTCCATATAGTCGTCGGTGGTGGTGATATTCACCTTGAAGTCGAAGGTGTTTTCGGCCGAGAAGTTACCTTTAAACATATTTACGGCCTGCTTGAAGGCATCCTGGCGCTTGCCTGAATCGTACACATTGTTACGAAGGTCGGCCAGCAGGGCCATACCATCCCGCTCTGTGCGTTTTTGTCCCACAGTGTTTATTTGTGGCGGACAGGTGGTGTCGGTGGTCTTGTACTCGTTAATGGCTTTCAGCGTGCTCCCGAGCAGTTTGATGTGTGCGGCCTCGCTGGCCACCTCTTTGTCAGAGTCGGCCTTCTGCATGTCGAGCCGGCGGCGCCGTTCGGCGTAGCGCTCCGTCAGGTTGTTCATGCGCTCGTCCTGCTCACGTCGTTGCTGGCGATATTCCTCTTCGTGTGAGAGCAAGTCCTTCTGGTCGCGCTGATACTCGTAGTAAACCGGCAGATGGCTACCGATGAAATCCACTTCCTGCCGCAGCAGGGCCACTGCGGCATCAATCTGTTGCAGCTGGTTGCGGTCAATGCCTTTGGCTGCAAGGGCATCCTGCTCTTGCTGATGGTAGGCGGCAAGCTGTTTGGCGGCTTGCTCCTCAAATCCGGCTATCTCGCTTTTAGCTTCTTTTTCGCGTGCGGTAATCGCCCCGGCCGAGGCTGCTTGCTTTTGCTCGTACTGTTTATCGGCCTCTTTCAGTCGCTTGTCGCGTTCGGCCGTTTTTCGTTTTTTCTCCTCCTTTGTAGTTGTTAGCCGGTGAGCAATATCCTCGAGTTGCTGGTCAATTTCCTTTAATTGCTTTTGCTGCTGTTCAGCCTCTTCTTTTTTAAGCTGGTCAATCTCGTTTTCTATCTTTTTGCGCTTCAATGGTACGAGCAGCAGCTGGTTCTCAGCGTCCTTTATCTGCTGGTTCAGTTTGCTTATGCGTGCACTGTAGTCCTTGCGCAACTTATCGGTGCTCTCGTGCAGTTTTTTGTGCAACTCGCTTATTTGCTCGTCCAGATGGCCGATGGCAGCCTCGCAGCCTGCTTTCTCGCTTCGCAGCTCATCGGGCCTGCGGGCACTGCTGCCCAGTGCGCCAAGGTCGAGCGTGATGCCATAGAACGATTTGTCGCCCTGATTGCTAACCTGTGGCTTCAGTGCAGTATTGTAGAGCACAGCCTCTTCGCTGGCCACGCGGCCGATGCTGTCTTTCCATTCGGGCTTGTTGTGTTCGAGCCATTCATAGAGCGACCCCTTGTAGCGGCTTAGCAGCGTGCTCACTTTGTTGAGCGCCTGCTGTTGTTCGTTTCGTTTCAGCTGCAGACTGGCAGTTTGCTTCTCGCTTTCATTTTCGAGTGCCTTGATGGCAATGGCGGCTTCGGCACACAGGGTTTCAACCTGGTGCTTCAGTGTTGTACAGCTTATTTCGAGTTGTGAGGCCTCATGGTCAAGAGTGGTTAACTGCTTTTCGCATTGCTTTATTTTGTCGGCATTGGGGTGTGCCAGCGAAATCTTTAGTCTTTCTGCGTTGGTGTTCTGCCGTTCTTGCGCAATACTGCCGAGGCGCTCGTCTATGTCAGCGAGCAGTTCGCGGTATTGTTTCTCAAGCTTCTGCTTTTCGTCCGACAGTTGCTTGAGCAGCTGCTCCTGCTCTTTAATCTGCTGCGTTCTGAAGTTGTCGAGTGCCGTATTTACCTCAGTTTTCTGCTGTTGCAGGTTCTGCCTGGTTTGCTGGCACAGCACCTTGAACTTTTGTGCCACATCATCATATTTGCGTGTAAGTGCCTGGCGCAGTTCCTGCTGGCGCTCAAGTTCGGCCTTCACCTCAGTCTGCTTCTCAACCCGCCTTACAATATCGTTGATGTTAATTTGCTGGTAGTGTTGCTTCTTTTGCCGTATGGATTTGAGCCGGTCGTCGAGCACGCCAATCTCACGGTCAAGTTTCTGTTTTTCTTTGTCGTGTTTGTCTTTTCCCTCGTCGATGAGCCGTTGCACCCTGGCGTTAGCCTCCCTGAGGCGTGCCAGTTCAGCTTCGCACACAGGCAGTGCCTCACGGTCGCGCTGTTCGGCAAAGTTCAGTTCGCGGCACAGCTCATCAATCTGACTGAGCACGAACTTCAGGTTTCGGTAATCATCAATAACACGGTTGGCCTGATGCCTTATGGGGATTTCGCCCTTAGAGTTTTTATGGGTCCAGAGTTCGATGTCACGATACTGCTGTTCGAATTCCGACACCTGCGAACGGTAGTAGTCGAGCTTCAGCTCTACCTCCTCGTCGTTCATCGAGCGTATAATGGTGTCTTTAATAAAGTCGGCGTCAAGCTTGCTGTTCAGGAATACATTCTGAATGGTGCGCGGAATGTTTTGGTACCTGGAGCTCTCCATAAGGGAGAACTTGTAAAATTCGGGCTTTATGTTGTGCCGGTTTCCGTAGATAATGTCGCGGTACTCGGTAAACTTCTCCACGATGCGCGAGATGTGGAAGCCGTCGGCCAGCACCTGCTGGCGTGTAAGAGCCCAGTCGCTGTAGGGCTTGTTGTCGCTGTCAATAAAATACTTAGGGTTGTAGGGGGCGTCAATGAAGCGGAAGGCAGTGCGTGCGCGGCGGTAGGCCACGGCCATAAAGGCACCTTCGTCGTGCTTCACCTCGTAGATGATGCGCGAGTAGTCGTGCCGCAGATAGTAGTCGTCGAACGACTGCTTCTCTTTTGAAATGCCCAGCTTCTGGCGGTCGGCATTGTAGAAAAACAGCAGGGCACGCAGCACGGTGCTCTTGCCCACACCCTGTGTGCCTATGAAATGCACATTACCGTCGAGCCGCACCTCGGCATAGGGAATGTGGGCACTGTCGATGAATATAATTCTGTTAAGGTATCTCATTCTGAACTTCGTCTGCTACGGTTATGCTGTCAATTAAATTCTCAATATAATGAAATGCCGAGGTAACCTTGTAGGTACGATCTATCTCGTTTTCAAGTTCGGTAAAGCCCATGTCGGTGAGCTCTTTCACAAGTTTGTCTACCAGCTCCTCGTGGCTCATTTTCTCCTTAAAAAGATGTCGTGCCTTCTCCTCAAGTTCCAGGTCACTGTTGAAGCGCACCAGAATGTCGGCAGGACGGAACTCAAAGCCCGGGCCGAAGGTGGAGTTAAAGGTTTTCAGGAAGTCGAGATAATCTATCCATTTCAGCATCTGTTCCAGTTTGCGCTGTATCTCGGCCTTGGGTTCCCTGCGGGCAAAGTAATAATAGCTGTCGCCTGCCTGCAGCAGAAAGCCTATGCCGCTGAAGTAGTCGTAGTAGTCGTCAAAGTTGTCTTCTATGGCATCGTAGAGCCGTCGCGTCTGAGCCGACACGCTGTTGGATGATATAAAACCTCCGCGGCTCAGCAGGTTGAATATTTCTTCGGTGTATTTCATAACGCGTAAATAATGGGAAAAGTGATGTTGCCGTCGGTGCCGCTGCCTGGTGTGAACCTGAGCTGTGAGGCATACTGTGAGGCTATCTGGCAGAAAAGCACGAGCTTGTCCTCGCGTGTCATTTCCTTATTGTAATGGTAGGCAAACACAAAGTGATAGAGGTCGGTGCTCTGCGGCACAAAGGCATTGAATACCGCATTCTGGTCGACCACCTCAATTACCTGCTTTTCGCTTTCCAGAAAATCGCTTGCGATGGGCCCGGCTTCCTGCCGCCGCTTTTTGCCGCCCAGTTTAAAGGCACTAATAACCTTATGGATAATTTCCAGACAGTCGTCGCTGTTCTGCAATTCGCTGATTGAGAGCTTCAGCGGATAAGCGGGCCGTGGCTCCATCCACACGGGGTTGACGGCCGCGGCACGTTCACGCACGTTGGTGTACTCCTCAATGGTAACCTGGTCGCGCAAGTACTTAAGCTGCCGCAGTTTTTTGATGAGCCGGTTCTGGTACTCAATCTGTCCGAGGTAGTTAATAATCTGGCGGTCAATCTCAATCAGATTGTGGTACGATTCGTTGAGCTGGTACTGCACATCAATCACGGTGGTGCGCATGCTCACGTCCATAGCCACGCGGAAGAAGGTGGGCTGGCGGTTGCTGATGGTATCCTCGCACTCCTTGATGAGCTGCGCTATGGCATTGCGCTTGGCATCAAGGTTCTGCAGCTTTTGTTTCTTTATCAGGTAGTTGGGTTCGTTCTTGTAGGTGTTCTCCACGTTACGCTTCAGATCGATTACGTTGCGCACGGTAGATAGTGCAATGGTTTTAAGCACACGTTGCACAGCCCTCAGGTATTCGCCTTTGCGCCGCTCGTTGCTTTCCTTAAGATAGTAGTCAATGTTCTCGTTGAGTGAGGTGATGTAGTCGCTGATGGCCGATACGTTGATTTCCTCGTTAACTTGCAGAACATCCTCAAAGAAGCGCAGGTAAATATCCTCCAGTTCAATGAAGTTGCCCGATTCGCGCAGCACGCCCTCATCGATGAGCAACTGTATGCGCTGTTCCTTGTAATCAACCAGTTCCATGGCATAGTCGAAGCGGAACGACATGGACTTGCGCTTCTGGAATACCTCGCCCAGAAGCTGTCGCTCACGGTAGAGCACGCGCAGAAGCTCGTCGATTGATTTAAAAGCTGGCATGTTATCGGGTTTTAATCATGGAATATACAGCTACAAATTTATACTTTTTCCATGTAAAACAAGAAGTCTGACTGAGAAAAAACACCGATAAGTTGCAGATTTCCTGCGACACAGCGATTACCAGGCTTTTGGTAAAGTGATTACCATGCGTTGGTAACACTGTTACCAAAGTGTGGTAACATGGTTACCAAAGCATGGTAACGTGGTTACCAGTGTTTGGTAATGTAGCGTTAGTTATAACCCATGCGCGAGGTATCTACCTCTTTGTGCTTACGAGCCTTATAATTGCCCATGCGATAGATGGCGGTGAGCGATGCTGTGGGAAATTGCTGCCATACACGAATCAGGAAATTCTGGTTGCCACAGACCGACTTTGCCGTGTAGTTGTTGTTGCAAATATTGGCGCCTTGCAGAACAAAACTCCAGTGCTTGTCGGTGCTGCTCCACATCAATCGGGCGTCCAGCCTGAAAATGTTCTCGATATCGTACACGCCCTGTATGGCATCCGTTTGGAAGAAGGGATTTATCATTAATCTTAAATCCTGGCAGGCAAGTAGTTTAACCGATGCCGTGGCACCCAGTATTCCTGCCAGTTTGCTGCGGTTAAAGGGCAAATCAAAGAAGTGGTTGCTTTTCTCGGTCTTATACAGACACGTTGCCATCACATTCCCAGCCAGCCATTTGCCGGCATGAAAGGCTGCTGTGGCCTGCAAACCGTACACATTGGAGTAGTTAAAGTTGGTTTCCTTCATAATTACCGCCATACGCTCAGTGGCCTGGTATGGCAGTTGCGTGAAATAATCGGGCTGCAGCTGGGCAAAGGCAGTAAACGTGTAGTTCTGACGGTACTGCCACGTGAGGTTGACTTCGTAATCGGAATAAGGTTTTAATTCAGGATTGCCCCAAACTTCTGAATAAGCCGAAGAGTAATGGATGCTGCTCATAGTGCTCCAATAACTGGGGAATACCGAATTGGTAGAGAACGACAGGTTTAGCATGTTGAGCCGGTTGATGTTCCACATGGCGTTTAGGGTGGGATAGATGTGCCATTTGTTCCACCTGGGCGTATGGTACTGCTCGGCGGTGAGCGATGCATCCAGACTTACTTTCTCGCCGAATTGTTTTGAGAATCCGGCATAAGGTGCCAGAATACGCTCGGTGTAATCCACATTGCTCGTGGCATCGGGCAGCAGGTTGCCCTGCACGTCAGAGGTGGTCTGGTAGCTACGGTTGTCCGACAGTTGCATCTTAATGCCGTACGACAGTTGCCAGCCTCGTTTCAGATTGTGTGTCTGGTCGGCCGTGAAGAGCCACTTGCTGATGTTTTGCTTGCTGTTGGTAGTCAGGTTTCGACTGTTGCTGTAAATGTAGCCGTCGAGAGTCTGACTGTCCGGGCTCTGGTACTTCATGTACGAGGCATCCAGTTTTAGTCCGAAGGGCAATTCATAGCTCACGTCGAAGTTGTGTATATAGTAGTGCACCTGGCAGAACTGCTCAGAAGAGCCTGTACCTGTGGTTATGTTTCTGCCCCGGTTGCTTTGCCACGTGCCTGTGTAGGCAGCACTTAGGCGGTGATTATCGGCAAAGGCATAGTCGGCACCCAGACGTACCTCGTGTTCCAGTTCGCGTGTGCGGTTGCAGGTTTTGTCGTAGTAATACCTGGCGCCCTCGGTTAGCGGGTGTTCGGCCTCGTGCTCAACCTTGCTTCCCGTTTTGCCGCCGGTGAATGTGTACTGCGCGTCGAGGGCCAGTTTGCCGTGACTGTAAATCAAGTTGCCTTCGCTTTGCGCGAGCGCATATTTGCCCTGACTCAGTGTGCCTTGCAACTGGCCCGACAGCTGATGAGTTCCCACAAAATCTTTTGTAATCACGTTAATGGCGATGCCTTGTACATGGTAGCGTGCCGGAGCCGCTGTCATTACCTCTGTCGTGGCCAGCATTTCGGCCGGCATGCCTTTCAGCCGGTCAACGATTTGCTCGTCTGACAGAGTGGTTAATTTACCGTTAATGATGAGTGTAGCCTGACGGCCTGCAAAACTTATTTTCCCGTTATTGTCGTAGACGCCAGGAATGTGCGTCAAAGCTTCGTAGGCGTTCTCGGCAGGCAGGTCGCTCAGCAGCATCGGCATGTTGTAGCTCAGCATGCCTCTTCCGGCTTTTACCAAAGGTCGCTGCCTTTTTATCTTTACCTCTTGTAGTGCATAGTTGCTGCGTTGCATCCTAATGGTGCCCAGTTGGGTGTTGGTGCAGTGCTTGTACACCGTTGTGTAGCCAACGAACGATATTCTGGCAATCACGTTGCCACTGTTGCATGGAATCACCACGTTGCCCCCTTCGTTACTCACGCCGCTGCCCAGATACGAACTGTCGGCTGCCGACAGCAAGGTTACGTTGGCAAAGGCGAGTGGATGGCCGTTTTCATCGACTATGATGCCCTTATAGCGAAAACTGGTCTTCAGCATACATTCCACTGATAACACGCTGTCGGTGGGTGCTGTAACGGCAATGGGGTAGAAGCCTATAAGTTTGTTAATGGCATCGGGCACACTCGCGTTACTTACGCTGGCCGTTACCCGGAAGTCCTCCAGGTCGTTGTAAATAAAGTTTATGGTGTAGCGGTTGCTCATGCGGTTCAGCAACTGCAGCGCCTCTGGCATGGTTACATTGTTAAAATAATGGGTAATGCGTTGGGCGTTCATCATACCGGTGCACAGCGCAAGGAGGCAGAAGAGTAAGATTTTTTTCATAGCTTAGTTAACGGTTAGCTGGTTCCCCTCGTGGGTAATGTGAATATGCTGGAAGCTGTTGAGCAGCATGATGTTGTCGTCCAGACTCTTCTGCTGGTCCCACTCAAAATAAAGGCGCAAATTCCTGGTGCCGGCATCAGTAAATGTAACTTGTACATGGTAGTAAGCAGCCATCTGAGTAAGGATGGCTGAAAGTTTTGCATCATTGAAAGCCACCATGTGGGGCTTGGACGTTACAACTTTCAAAGCGGTGCCTTTAATGTTTGTACAAGGCTTTACTATGGTAGTGGTCTTGAGGGTGTCGGTGCTAACGGATTGTGCCGGGACATGATGGAACGGATTCCGGGCAAGCCCCAGCCCAATAGCGGCAGCATAGGCGGCCGACGCCAGACAAACTATGCCTATGCTTGCCGCAGCTATTTTTAGTGGCAAGCGCAACCGCCAGGCATGGTGATGCTTGCTGAATTGGCTCCAGGCTGCATTGACATCCACATGGCTTTGCTTTGCCGCATTAAAAAACCAGGCCCGCTTTAGCTGTGCCAGGCCGTCGGCATCGGCAAGAATCTCGTTGAGCTCCTCGTCGGTATAATTTTCCGGATGCTCCTGTGCATCGAGGAATCGCTGATATTGTTGTTCGTTGTTCATTATTGTTCAGAGATATTAAATTGGCGTTTCAGCTTTTGCATGATGCCCGACAGATGTTTCCAAACGGCCACCTTGCTTATTTCCATCTTGAGGGCGATGTCGTCATAGCTCATACCACAGATGAACCGAAGCCTGAAAGCTGTGAGCTCGCGTTCGGTTAAGTGACATTTGGCAAAGTTTACAATGCGCTGCAGCCGGTGCTCGTCATCTTGAGTGGATGTGTTAAGCTGCATGTCGCTTACATAGAGTTGGCTGATACGCTGCCTGCGAGACTTGGTGAGCAGCAGTTTGCGGCACTCGTTGCGCACGGCCGACAGCAGGTAAGATTCAGCAGTATTACCGTAGAGCATGGTGCTGGAGCGGAGCAGATGCTCAAAGATATTGCTTACCACATCTTTGCTCTCCTGCTCGTTGTACAAGATGGTGAGAGCCACTTTGTACATTTTTGCATAGTGCTGTAGGAACAGCTGTTCAACTTGTTGCTTTTCCATCGTCGTTGCTAATATAATCTCTGAGCTGAGGGAAAAACTAACCTTTGCAGTGTTAATTTATCTAAACGCAGCATAAATTAGCAACTGCAAAGGTAACAATTTTATTTATTGTGCCACAAAGGTTAACTTAGCCGAGTAAACCTGCTTGCTGTTGGGCCCAATCATAATGTCGAAGTCGCCGGGCTCGAGCACCGGTTTGCCCTCGGCATCGTAATAACTCAGAGCCGCGGCATCGATGTTGAACGAAACCACCTTGCTTTCGCCTTTTGCAAGGTGTATGCGCTTAAAGCCCTTGAGCTCTTTCACCGGTCGGAGAATTGAAGCATAACGGTCGTGTATGTAAAATTGCACGATTTCATCGCCATCGCGCGCTCCAGTGTTTGTTACGGTGACGCTGGCAGTAACCGTGCCATCCGGCTTCATGGTTGAGGCTGAGAGCGACACTCCGCTGTACTGATAGGTGGTGTAGCTGAGGCCGTAGCCAAAGGGATAGAGCGGGCCCTGGGGCACATCGATGTAGTTACTCTGGTATTTTCGGAACACCTTGTTGCCATCGGGTACGGGCCGGCCGGTGTTCAGGTGGTTATAGTAAAGTGGCTCCTGACCCGTTGCACGCGGCATACTGTTCACCAGTTTGCCCGTTGGTACCTTGTCGCCAAAGAGCACGTCGCATAGAGCGTCGCCCGTTTCTGACCCTGCGAACCACACATTCATGATAGCTTGCACATGCTCTGCCTCCCAGCTAAGCACCGTGGGGCGGCCCGCAAAGTTGAGCAGAACCACCGGCTTGCCCGTGGCTACCAGAGCCTGCAGCAACCGGGCCTCGGCGTCGGGCATGTTGAGGTCGGCGCGTGCAGAGCTCTCTCCGCTCATCTCGGCCATTTCACCGAGGCAGGCTACGATTACATCGGCCTTTTTTGCCGTTGCCACTGCCTCGTTAAGCAGTTGCTGACCGTCGCCTCGGTTGATGGGCCGCCCGAACTCTGCGGCCTTTTGCCGGCTGCTGTCGTCGTAGATGTTGGAGCCCTGTGCATAAAGCACTGTGGCATTACTGCCAAGATAGCGCTGCATGGCTTCCCTGATGGTGGTGTATTTACTGGGCACATCACCCGTGGACCAGCATCCTGGCAAGTTGTTGCGTGAGTCGGCAAGCGGGCCGATAAGTGCGATGGAACCGCTCTTTTTCAATGGTAGCAGGTTGTTCTGGTTCTTAAGCAGCACAAACGTTTGTGCTGCAATATCGCGTGCAAGCTGCCTGTGCGCAGCGGTGTATAAATCGTTCTTCTCACGTTTGGCATCACAGTAACGATAGGGGTTGTCGAAGAGTCCGAGCTTGTATTTGGCTTCCAGTACACGGCGTACGGCGCGGTTCAGCTCGTACATAGTTACGGTTCCATCGTCAATGCATGCCTTGAGCTGTTTGGTATAGGCCTCGGAGCACATATCCATATCGGTACCGGCATTCATGGCCAGTGCGGTGCTTGCCTTCTGGTCGCCGTAGCCCCACGTCGACATTTCGTTAATCGAGCTGTAGTCGGTTACCAGAAAACCGTTGAAGCCCCATTGATTGCGCAGTACATCGGTGAGCAGCCAGTGGTTGCCCGTGGAGGGCAGACCGTCGACGATGTTGAACGACGACATCACTGAGCCCACCCCGGCCTTCACGGCTGCTTTATACGACGGCAGATACTGGTTGTACATGCGCAAATGGCTCATGTCGACGGTGTTGTAGTCGCGCCCTGCCTCAACGGCACCGTAGAGCGCATAGTGTTTCAAGCATGCCATCAGCTCGTTGGCGGCATAACCTTTTGTTTCACCACTGCCCTGATAGCCCTTTACCGCTGCCGAAGCCATTACCGAAGTCAGGTAGGGGTCTTCGCCATAGCCCTCGGCCACCCGGCCCCAGCGGGCATCGAGAGCCACATCGGCCATGGGACTGAAGTTCCAGCAGATGCCACTTGCCGTGGCCTCTTCGGCTGCCATGCGTGCACCAGCCTCTACTTCTTGCGGATTCCACGAGCAAGCCTGCGCCAGCGGCAGTGGCAGCACGGTCTGGAAGCCATGAATAACATCGAGCCCGAAGATAAGCGGTATGTGCAGGCGGCTTTTCTTTACGGCTACTTCTTGCAACGCTTTGATTTTTGCCACACCTTTGGTGTTGAGCACAGCGCCGAGCTGTCCCTTTTCTATCAGGCTGACAAGTGGAGAATTGGTTTTAGAGCCCGTGGTAAGGTCGGTGCCTGGCATAAGGTTGAGCTGCCCTATTTTCTCCTCAACGGTCATTTTGCTCATCAAATCATCGATGAATGCGTTCATTGGCTGCTTCTGTGCGAATACTGAAGTGGAGAGAAACAGCAGTGACGATAGTAAAATGTATGTTTTTTTCATTGGCAACAATAAAATAATAAATTGTTTTTAGTTTCCTTTTCTGTAGAACATCTGTTTGCAAAGATATCGATATTTTTTGTAAATGCACTGATAATTTATTGACATATAACTGTACTATTATGTCAATTACTGCTCCATTTCGAGACTTGCCCAGATAAACGGGCCCACGCCCTTTGGATCGTTGTCGCGCACGGGCTCAGAGATATAATATTCGAAACTGCCGTCGCGACGGTAATTCTCCTTGCCCGGTTTTACGCCGGGTCCGGCACCCGGACCAAGTCCGCTCACTGAGCAGCAGTGAGTAAGCGAGATGTTGTGGTCGCCATTTACCCGGATGAACTGTTTAACGATACCCTTGTAAGCCTTTATGCCTGCCTCACGGAAACCCTGGTCGAGATAACCGAGCCGGGCACCTTTTAGCAGACAGTAGGCAAACTGTGCACTTGCCGTAGACTCAAGGTAGTTGCGCGGGTCGGAAACGTCGATTACATCGTACCACACGCCCGTAGCTTTATCCTGATAGCGTACCACGGCCGTCATTACTTTTCGAAAATAATTGATTAGTTCCTGACGGCGGATGTAGTGAGTCGGCAACACGTCGAGCACTTCGACCATAGCCATGGCGTACCAGCCTAAGGCTCTGGCCCAGGTGTGCAGGCTCTGTCCGCTCTGCCTGTCGGCCCAGAACTGCCGGTGGGTTTCATCCCAGGCATGCTTCCAAAGTCCGGTAGCAGGGTCGAAGGTGCGCTTACCGGTGGTGAGAATCTGATTAACGATGTCGTCAAGATATTTTGGTCTGGCTTTTTTATACTCCACCACGTAGTTGGCATAGAAAGGCAGAGCCATAAAGATGCCGTCGAGCCACACCTGGCGGGCGTAGATGGCCTTGTGCCAGAACACGTGGTCGTGCGTGCGAGGCTGATGCCGCAACTGTTTGAAGAAGGTGTGCAGCGCCTTAAGGTTGCCTTTACGTGGAAACAGCCGCTGCATGCGTTCTATGAACTTGGCGGAACGCAGGTTGTCGAGGTTGAAATCGTGGTATTGGTAGCCCGTAACCTTGCCTTTTGTTGAAATCATGGTGTCAGCATATTGCTTAAGATAAGGCATAATAGTGCCGGCATATTGCGGATAGCGAAGTGCGGCATCGAGCATTCCCTCGAGTTCTACACCCAGGGCGTAGCTCCATTTAGGTTTTGCAGAGAAGTCGAGCAAATAGCTGTGTGGCACTCGTTGCATCTCGCTCAGGGTCATCCACACGCTGTAGCGTCCGCCATAGGGCTGCTCAGTGAGCACGAGCGAGCCGTTTACCTGTACATTCTTAAGCGATGGCCGGTCGGCCAGTCCGGTTATCTTCAGCGCATTGTTGGTTACGCCGTTGAAAGTACAGTTCTGCAGGTGGATGTTGTGTATCTGGTTCACGCTGTCAAGACCGTTGAACACGATGCCGTAGCGGCTCTTGTTGCAGTTTACGTTTTCCAGGTAGATGTTGCGTACGGTGGGCAGATGTCCGCGCCCGGCCGTTTCGCCCGGCTCGTACTGGAGGTTGATGCGCAGCACGGCCTCGCGGCACTGGCCTGCCTGCACGTTGCGCATATAGATATTCTCGGTAGTGCCGCCACGACAGGTATTGGTCTTGATGCGCAGCACACGGTCGAGTTTCGGCGAATTCATCGTGCAATTTTCTACAAACACGTTGCGCACACCGCCCGATGATTCACTGCCTGCCACCACGCCACCATGTCCGTCCTCCATGACGCAGTTGCGCACAATAATGTTTTGTGAGGCAAGGTTCCACCTGCGTCCGTCGGCATTGCGGCCCGACTTAATGGCGATGCAGTCGTCGCCGGTGTGGAAGGTGCAGCGCTCTATGAGCACGCCGTCGCAGCTCTCGGGGTCGCAGCCATCACCGTTGGGCCCCTCGTTCCATATTCTTACATTTCTCACTGTTACATTCTTGCACATGAGCGGGTGAATCACCCAGAATGGCGAGCGCAACAGGGTGAGCCCTTCGATGAGTACGTTGTGGCAACGGTACAGGTTGATGAGCTGTGGGCGCAAGCCTTCGCCCTTCATGTTGCGTGCTTCGATGGGTGCGCCTGCCTCAGCAAGTTGTTGCAAGTGTGGCCTGCCTGTGTTTTGATTTTCTCCATCAATGCTATTGAAACCTTTCTTGGCGCACCAGCTCCACCAGGTGTCGGGCGCTCCTGAGCCATCGATGGTGCCACTGCCCGTTACAGCCACGTTTCTTTCACCACAGGCATACAGGCAGGGCTGGTAGTTAAGGCAGTCGATGCCCTCCCAGCGCGTCGGTACAATGGGGTAGAGTGCCTTGTCAAAAACAAAGGTAAGCGTGGCCCCTTTTTCTATCACGAGGTTCACGTTCGATCTGAGCGTGATGGCGCCGGTGGGGTAAATACCCTTGGGTACAACAACGCGCCCGCCGCCATGCTTAGAGCAAAAACTAATAACACGGTTAATGGACTGCTGGTTGTGCCTGGCCGAGGTCACGGGCGATGCGCCAAAACGTGTGATGCACACCTCGCGGTTCGGAAACACCGGTGTTTTGATGCCGCTGAGAATGCTTCGGCAGGTCACAGAGTCCCATCCCTCGGCCTGTGCAATGGCAGGCAGAAAGAGAAGGCTGATAACGAGGACTATGAAGTTGCGTATCATTGCTTTAGACTATTTCTAAGTAGAGTAATGTAGATTTCAATATTCTGCTCACAAAGTTATGAAAAATCAAAGAGAATAGGGCACTGAAGGTGACAAAATATAGAAAAACTAAAACGGAAACTGGAGCGCGAAGACACTTCAGCGCAACATCAGTAGCCAGTACTACTACCGTTTGCTGCAGTCTCAGCACAAGGATCTTGTCAAGAGAGAGATGATAGAAAAGACAACTCCACTCGAGGACAAACTTGAGTTTATCAAGAACCCGCATTACAGAGCTCCTTGGGCTGCCGTCGGATTCTTCTTTCACGGAATCAGAGCTTTGAAACCAGCATTATCAGCAATCTGCAGAAAGAAATAGCATCTACTCCCATCTATTCAGCCCGGAAATACTTTCCGACATACATTGAATAAACGCAGTTTGCTGGCGCCTGCCAGCGAAGGCCCTTACCTGATTATTGTTCAATACGAGAGCCTAAATCGATTTGACGATATTTTTTTTGTAAATTTGTGTCACAAAAGCGCAGAATGTTCGTAATAAGATTAGAAATGCAACGAAAAAGATGACCGAAGAGGAGTTTCAAAAGGAAGTGAAAGACATCAGGCATAGGCTGTTAGCCACCTCCATGGGCTACATGAAGAATGGGGCTGACAGCGAAGACGCTGTGCAATCCGTGCTCGTTCGCCTGTGGAAGATGGTAGACACGTTGCACTCGCCCTTGCTTCCTTTAGCTCTTACGCTGGTCAGGCATCAATGCGTGGACGAGCTAAGGCGACGAAGGGCAACGCTGAACATAGATGATTGCGACGTCGTGCAGACTGAAGAGAAAGACGAACGCATAGCTGTAATGATGTCACTCATAGCCGATTTGCCTGTCTTGCAACAAACCATTATACAGCTGAGGCATATAGATGGTATGGAAATGGCCGATATAGCCCGCTACATGGGCATGAAAGAGCCGGCTGTAAGAAAGGCTTTGAGCAGAGCCAGACAGGCATTGAGAGGAATGATAGTGAAGCAAATGCAAAGTAGGGCTTGAGCCTGGACGCAACAATATATATAAGGTGTATGAAGAAGATGTATGATATTCATAAGTTGGTAGAAAAGTTCATGGCGGGAGAAACATCTCTTGCAGAGGAGCAATATCTATACCACTACTTCGCGGAAAAGCGTGTGGATGATGACCTTCTGCCCATGAGAGAACTCATCTTGGGGCTGGGAAGCATTCAAGACACTGGTGAGCAAAAGGCAGCCAGGCCGTTTGCCACTCGCAAACTGATACGGATAGCAAGCGCAGCTGCCATAGCTCTGGTGCTTGTTGTTTCTGCCGCATTATGGATTGACGCTAGCTTGAACTATAGCGTAGCCTACATATACGGTAAGAAAACCACCGATGTGGGCACAATACGTTCGGAGGTTGTGAGGACAATGGATGACGTTGACATGCAGGGCACCAACTCTGTAGATGGCCAACTGCAGGATGTGCTGATGACTGACCAATGATATGACTGACTGAAAAAAATAAAGATATGGAAAAGAAAGTTCTGTTTTTCTTAATGATATGGCTTGTTCCCTGTATGGTAATGGCGCAAGGCGGACTGCATGCCAATGCTGTCTTTGCAGGGAAAGTGGTTTCCCAAGACCAGATGGTGGAGGTTAAGGTAAGGGGACGTGCCCTCAGTAAATATAGGTTGAACTTCTATCATAGCGTAAGGTTCAATGCCAGCATACAGCAAAAGAATGAGATAGACAATCTGATAGAGCATGACCGGCAGCATGCCGTAAGTGTAGAACTGCGCAGCAAAGGCAAAAAGACATCACTCATCATGAGCTTTGTACCGCGCGGCAAAACCAATCGCTATTTATGTTACCTTATTTCGGGCTCTGGCAAATGCCGCTCAATCACCCTGGTATATATGGAGGGGAGCGTGAGCAGCATAGACGAGCAGCGGAAGCTTATAGGGTAGTGGACTAACGGAATAATAACAAGAAAAAGCAATAAGAAATGGGAAAATTATTATTAAGTATTTTGGTGGCCTTTCTCCCACTATGTATGTTTGGAAGAAATGAGGCAGAGCAAGACACGCTCGTAGTGAACAAGGCCGACAAGGTGGTTGTTATCACGTCTGATTCGGCACAAACAATCATGATAAGAGGCAAAGAGGGTAACCCCGATTTCAAGTATAGCAACTCCATACAGCTTGTTGATAGCAATTATGTGAGCACCAGTGAGATGGGCAAGAACTGGAGTATCAGTCTTTGGCCTATTGCGAAGAATTCTTCTAAGGCTACATCCTACCCCAAGACAGAGATTGTCGGTAACTTCTTTGTTGGCTTCAATGGCGCGCCGGGAATGCCATCAGAGGCTGACTTCAGAATGTTCAGCTCTTGGGAGTTATGGTGGCTTACTGATGTGAGAGTGTATCCTTGGAACGGTCATCATTGCTTTTCGCTGGGCTTAGGATTGGATTGGCGCAATTACCGAATCAAGGGTAACACGTGCTTTGTAAAGACAGAGAACAACGAAATAAAGCTCAGTCAGTATGCAGACGGCGTTGCACCGAAGTTCTCTCGTATCAAGGTATTCAGCTTGAACTTCCCTCTCCGTTATCATTTTTATTCCAAAAACATAGGCTTTTCACTCGGACCGGTACTTAACTTGAACATGAGCAGTAGCATAAAGACCAAGTGGAAGGAAAACGGAAAAGGCGTAAAGATGTCTACGAATAATGCTGAGGTAAAGCCTGTTACGGTGGACTTTATGGCTACTATGAATTTCTTCGGCTACGCCCTTTATTTCAAGTATAGCCCCTGCGACCTGATTAAGAACGGACACGGCATGAAATTCAAGACGCTCTCGTTTGGTTTTTTCATCTAGAGCGCTTCGCGATTTGACCCCGGGAATAATCTCGGGATTTTTTTGTTCCTTTAAAGGAAGGCCTCAAAGGGGTGAAGTGCAGCTGATTAACTGGTGCATGATACTCAAAACCAGCAACCTAAGAATTGTCTTAAATTGCTGATTTTCAGTAGTGGACCAGCTAGGGCTTGAACCTAGGACCTCCAGATTATGAGTATCTTAAAGTGATATTCTGTGATATGCCGTTGTTGCGAAAGTGTGCTGATAATCAGTGTTTTACAAAAATTCGATTTTCTCT
>Ga0256406_1001566_pt1 | contig 36254 bp, 33 predicted proteins | sample RumenRJG_03DNA_FD_185986 | JGI IMG/M metagenome (GOLD analysis project Ga0256406, IMG submission 185986) | Bovine rumen microbial communities from Lethbridge, Alberta, Canada - RJG_03 | ecosystem: Host-associated > Mammals > Digestive system > Stomach > Rumen | place: Canada: Alberta | collected...
TTGGTGGAATAGGTCATGAAGGGGAAGTAGCTGGGCTGGTCGAGTGTGAAGAGCCAGCCCTCCAGACCCTGCTCTTGGGCGGCTGCCCGGGCAGTCTCGCGCGCCGTGTCGGGCAGTCCGTCGAGGTCGGCCTCGTCGGTGATATGGAGCGTGAAGGCCTTGGTGGCTTTCAGCAGATTCTGTGAGAATTGCAGTGCCAGCAGTGAGGCTTCTTCTGTAAGGTTGCGCAGCTTCTGCTTGCCCGCTTCGTCGAGCAGGGCACCGCTGCGCACGAATCCGTCGTAGGAGGTGTCGAGGAGCATCTGCTCTTCGCCGTTGAGCTCACGGTCGGGATGATCGTGCACCGCTTTCACACGGGCGAAGAGCCTGGGGTTGAGACTCACGTCGTTGGCATGCTTGGTGAGCAGTGGGGTCATCTTTTGTGCCAGCGCCTCGAGCTCATCGCTGGTGTTGGCACTGAGCATACATGAAAAAACGTTCGACACGCGGTCGAGCAAGTCGTAGTAGTGCTCGCCCTTACTCACGTCAACGGGACAGATGGTGTTGTTGAAGGTGGGGGCCTCCGGGTTGTTCACAATTTTGTCCACTGCCTCATCATCGCGCCTGATGCCTTCTATGAAAGCCTCCTCGTAGTCGGACAGGAGGATATCGCCAAAGGGCACCGTCTCGTGCGGTGTGGCATAGGGTAGGAAAAAGGGATTCTTGTGAAGTTCTTTCTCTTGATTGACGTCCATGTTGCTTGCTCTCTTTATCTATGCAAAATTAGGCAAAATATCTGATAAGCGAGTCCCCTGTGGTGTTTTTAACTAATATTACATTATTCCCTGCCCAAGGTAGCTATTCTGCAAATCTTTTCCCCAGTTACCTGCCTTGTTACCCGTGGTAATCGCATTCCAGCGCTCTTCACTTCACAAGCCAATGGTCCTCGTATTCCATTCGTTCGCCATATGCCGGAGATTCGTTCGCCATATGCCGGAGATAAGTCCGCCATATGCCGGAGATTCGACAAACCTATGATTTGACCACTGACAGGAGGCGTATTACTCGTTGGAATCTGCGGTGTTCACAGGCATCTATGTGCTGTCATCTCAGCTCAATTCTCCACAAGCATTCTCCTCTGAGCCTAATGCAAGCATGGTCACAAGAATAGACTTAGATTGATGAGCTCGAAATCCATCTGAATTGGAGATTTAAAGAGCCGTTGCTGAATCGTAACGGTCCAAGGGTGTGGCACGTGTCTTCATGGTCGCTGGTGCTGAAGGCTCTTTGGGCACTGTCAGCGTGGATGCCGCCGGTCTTCATTCCGACAGCAGGTTCTCCATGGCTTTCACGGTGATGCGACTGCGCGACAGTTCCACTTTGTCTTCGTCGCGCAGTTCGTGGAGCACCTGTGATATCTTCCGTTTGTCAACTCCCATTTCCTCGGCCAGTGTGCGCATGTTGATGTGGAAGAGCTTGGGTCCGGCCGGCTTCATGCAGCGGTCCACCATGAAGCTGATGATTCTGGAGCGCAAGCTGCCGGAGTGAGGCATCAGGATGCGGCGTTGCTGGCGTTGGCTTTGGGTGGACAGAATGTTGATGAAGTTGATGCGGAAGATGGCGTAGGTGTCGAGCAACTGTGTCACGTTCTCTTTCCTGATGCTGATGCAGTTGCAGTCGGTGACGGCAGTGAGCGTGCGCAGGTGATACTGTCTGAGTCCGAAGAGGCACTCAGGCTCTGGCAGGAAGGGTGCGTGGAACTCCTCTTCTATGCGGTAGTGCTTGTCGACCGACTCCGTGCATATGCTCACCTTGCCGTCGGTGATGAAGAGCAGACTCTGGCAGGGGTCCATGGCCTTTATCACCGTCTTGCCCTCGGCGTATTTATGGAAGCCCAGCGGCATGTGGGTGACAATATCGACCAGGTCGTCGACAGCCATGCCCTGAAAGAGCGGCTGCTGCAGAAGCACGCGGCTGAAGCGGAAGTCGTGAGCGTTCATCACCATGACTTATTCGATGATTTTGTTGCATAGCGAGGGCGAGAACCACACCTTGTTCTTTCCTTTGCCGTCGGAGTAGATGAAGTAGGCTGCCAGGTCGCTGTGGCGGTCAAGCACCTTCTTGGCTTGCTCCACCCCCATTACCATGAAGGCCGTGGCATAGGCGTCGGCGGTGGCGCAGTCGGGAGCAAACACGGTGGAGGAGAGCAGACTGTGCTGTACGGGGCGCCCCGTCTTGGGGTCGATGGTATGGGCATATTTGCGGCCGTTCTTATAGTAGAACTTGCGGTAGTTGCCACTGGTTGCCATGGCTTTGTCGGTGACATTGAGCACGGTCTGTATTTCGGAGTTCTGCTGCGTGGGGTCGTCGGAAGGCTTAGTGACGCCAATCTTCCAGGGCACACGCTTCTCGTTGATTCCGCTGGTCACCACTTCGCCTCCTATCTCAATCATGAAGTTGCTGATGCCCTTGCTGCGCAGCAGTGCGGCCACCACGTCGCAGCCATAGCCCTTTGCAATGGCCGAGCAGTCGAGCATCACCAGGCTGTCGGTCTTCACTACGTGATGATTGCGCAGGCTCACCTTGCGGTAGCCCACATGCTGCCGGATGCTGTCGACCTTGGCGTTGGAAGGCATGGCGCCCGACTTGAATCCGAAGCCCCAGGCGTTGACCAGCGGAGCCACGGTGATGTCGAAAGCGCCGCCCGTGTCGGCCGACACCTTCTCGGCCAGTGCGAACACGTCGTCAAACATGGCATCTGTCTTCACCGCCTCACCCTTGTTGATGCGGCTGATGAGGGAATGCTGATTGAACATCGAGAGCGATTCGTCCACCTTCTGTAGCTCGCCTACGATGGACTGCTGAAGGTCGGAGTCATACTGATAGGTGATGTGGTACACGGTGCCAAAGATGAATCCCTCATTATGCTGGTAGGGCGTGTTGCGCTGGCTGCGGATGATAATCACGGTGCCCACGATGAGCACCAGCAAAAGGGGCAGTTGCCACAGCCACTGTCGTTTCTTGTATGTGTTCATAAGCTCAGATTTCAATGGTGAAGTTGAAAGTGCCTCCAATGCGTGTGGTGGCCTTGCGGCCGAATCCCGGCGTATACCACGGTTCTCCCACGCTGCCTTCGGTGTGGTGAATGCGCCGTTTCAGGCGGATGCTCCAGCCCAGGTGTACGGGCCCCAGAATCTTGGCGTCGATGGCGAAGACGCCCTCCAACCAGTGACAGGTGGCGCTCACGTCCTCGGTTCTGAGGTCGCTGCTGCCTCCCCACACGGGGTCGATGAGGCCGGGGGCGGTGATGTCGTACTTGAAAGAGGTGAAAGCATAACGGAAGCCGGCATAGAGGCGGTAGATGTCGTGCTTATTCTTCAGCATGTTGAAGTCGATGCCAATTTTGCCGTAGGGGGCGCTGGTGCGGTAGCTCACGTTGGTCGTCTCGTCCTGCTTGTCGGCTTTGCCATAGCCCAGTTCGATGGTGGGGAAGTATCGGTCGCGCAGGTTCACCTTCACTGCACCCTCCATCTGCCCGTAGTCGCCCAGCAGCAGTTCGCCTGCTCCGAGCAGGTCGAAGCTCACGCTCACTGAGCGCCAGAGTGCCGTGGAGTCGGGCTGAGTGGCTATCAGCTTGCGTTGCTGTGCCGGGAGCTGGGTGGTCATCAGAAGGAGCAGCATTCCGATGAGTGCTCTACTTGAAAAAGATGATGAGATGCGACCTTGACGTGTCATAGTTCACCTTGCGGTTATTGATTTTCACTGAGTCAATGTTGTGGTGAGTCGTACTCACCGACTCTATGTAATGGAATACGGATGCATTGCAGTCGACCGACTCGAAATGCTGTTCGTTGGTCTTGCTCACGGTGAGCGTGTCGAGCGAAGTGCTTCCGCCGGTGCTGGTGAGCTGCACGAAGAAGGTATCCTCGGCTGCCGCATAGCTCATGGGCAGAAGCAGACTGTCGACGCCCGTGAGACGGTTGATGAGCACTGTGTCATTGCCGTCGTGCCTGTTGGTCGACAGGGTCAGCGTGTCCGTCAGTGCCTGTGGCCCGCTGAGCTTGCACTTCAGCGCCACCTGATTGTTCATCGGACAGTCCAGGGTGCTGCAAGCGGCCAGCAGAAGCAGCAGGAGCAGAGGCAACAGGGCTATTCGTCGCATCGCAGTTCCTTTTCTATCTGATAGTCGTTGCGGTTGGGATTCGAGCGGCTCACCAGGTCGCCGATGAAACCGGCAAGGAAGAACTGCGAACCCAGCAGGATGGCCGTCAGGGCAATGAAGAAGGAAGCGTGGTTCGACAGCAGGTCGCCGTAGACACCGTGATAGAGGTCGATACCTTTGTCGATGCCCAGCCAGCAGAGGGCGATGAAGCCGATGAAGAACACCATTGAGCCGATGAAGCCGAACACGTGCATTGGCTTCTTGCCGAAATTGGTGAGGAACCACAGCGTGAGCAGGTCGAGGTAGCCGTTGAAGAAGCGGTTGATGCCGAACTTGGAATGGCCGTACTTGCGTGCCTGGTGGTGCACCACCTTCTCGCCAATCTTGTCGAAGCCGGCATTCTTGGCCAGATAGGGAATGTAGCGGTGCATTTCTCCGTAGACCTCGATGTTCTTCACCACGTCCTTGCGGTAGGCCTTGAGGCCGCAGTTGAAATCGTGCAGATTGTGGATGCCTGAGATTTTGCGCGCTGTTGCGTTGAAAAGCTTGGTGGGCAGGGTCTTCGAGAGGGGGTCGTAGCGCTTCTTCTTGTAACCTGACACCAGGTCGTAGCCATCGTTCACAATCATGCCGTAGAGACCCGGAATCTCGTCGGGTGAGTCCTGAAGGTCGGCATCCATAGTGATGACCACGTTGCCCTGGGCCTGTCGGAAGCCGCAGAAAAGGGCAGGACTCTTGCCGTAGTTGCGGCGGAACTTAATGCCCTTCACCTCGGGGTTCTCGTGCGAGAGTTTCTCTATCACGTCCCACGAATGGTCGGTGGAGCCGTCGTTGACGAATATTATCTCGTAGCTGTATCCGTTGGCGTCCATCACCCGTTTTATCCAGGCGTGGAGCTCGCTGAGTGATTCCTCTTCGTTATAGAGAGGTATAACGACTGAAATGTCCATTTGATTTATTCTTTTGAGTGCCGCCTGTCGTTGAGGCGAGGACGGCATGTGTTGTTGTTCGTGTCAGATGCCATTCTCTCAGGCTTGGCGCCGTTTGCCTACGGCCGCAATGAGCGGACTTAGAAGCCCCCCTACGATGAAGTTCTGCATCATGAAGAGGAAGGACAGCTCGATGGGACTCAGCGCCATGAGTGCCGAGAGGCTTGAGTGCAGGGCTGTGGTGTCGACGCCGTTCTGCTGGTAGATGGGCTCTATAGCCTGCAGGGCGGTGGTGATGTTGCCGAAGAAAACACCATGGTCGAGGAAGCGGAAGTAGATGAACTGCGCGGCAGCAAAGAGCAGTGAGGCGTAGAAGAAGCAGTAGAGGCTGTAACCCAAGGCGCGCCGGAAGGAGATAGTGCCATCCAGAGCGCCGTCGCGAAACAGCTTGAGCCGCCAGCTCACCAGGAAAGGTGTGCCGAGGGCGAAGAGGCTTCCGAAGATGGATTCGGGTGCCATGACGTAGCAGGCAAAGCTGGCCAGCCACAGCAGGGCCAGCAGCGCGCCGTCCTGGCGTGCGAAGGCCTTCAGTTGCGTAAGAGCTACTATGTCAATCATAACCATGCAAAAGTAGTCATTTTTGCTTAGATACGCCTCTCTTAAAGGCCTTTTTTTGTTTCGAAACCTTAAATGTCTGCACTTTGGCCACCCCCAGAGTGGTAAACTAGCAGGCGATTGTCGGTGGCAGTGTGAGTTGTGTGTGGTTGAGAACTATGTGGGGTTGGAGTGGGGGAATATGAAAAAAGGCTGCCATGCAGCCTTTGGGTGAGCCTCTTGTCGGATTCGAACCAACGACCCCGAGATTACAAATCACGTGCTCTGGCCAACTGAGCTAAAGAGGCGGGTGGGCAAGCGATTCCTATCGCGCCGCTACAACCTTCTGCCCTTGCTGCGTTCCCACCCTGGGGGATTCAAAGGGAGCTGGCCGTAGGAGACTTGCCCATAGGAGCTCATCTTCTGATAAGCGGGTGCAAAGGTAATCAATTATTTCGATACCGACGAAGAATCTCTGACTTTTTTCGCCCTTTGCGCCAAAATATTCCATCGTTAGTACATGTTTGAGGCTTCGAAGGACTTGTGCGCATAGAATGCTCATGTGGCTACTCTAGTCGCTGCAAATGCTCTACTCAGCAGATAGTCAATCGGCCGTAATCCATTAGATCAGCGACCGTAAGCAAATTGAGCGTCGGCCGTTAGACGATGTGAAATCTTGTTGGTTCCTCCCTATTCGACATTCCCTTAATGTCCTTTTTTGCTCCTAATCAAAGTCTGTATAGTTAATGTCCCTACTTTTTAAGTCGGTAAGTAGCCCACTTTGCGCTTTTCTCTATACCTTTGCAGTGTATAAAACTTGCCAACGCATATTACCCAAAGCGAAAATAAATACTGCCTACATTCCGTTAATGTGACAGTTACGTGATCATCCTCCGAATAACTGAGTGGCAGCTTGCATGTGAAGGAAAGTGTCAAAAAGGAGTTGAGGGTGGTGGACTGCCGGAATGAGGCAGACGCTGAAGGATGTTGAAGCTTTGAAGTCATTATAAAGAATGTATAATAGATTATGAGAAAGAAGTTACTCTCACTACTGCTGACGCTAATGCCTGCGGTAGTAATGGGGGGGTAGGCGATAAATTCTATTCCCCTGCGGCCTACACTGATGCCGATGGTAACAGCCTGTCAGTGGACATGTACTTCGTGGTGGTCAGCGTAAGTCCGGCAGAAGTCTATATCACGGCTCCCATCAACGATGACCCTTTCAGGACAGATGTCCAGGCGAATGTGCTTACAATTCCCTCGACTGTCACCAATGGCAGCGTAACCTATACCGTAACGGGAATTGAAGATCCTGTAAGTGGTGCGGAGGCCGGCACTTTCAGTTATGGTAACAGTTCTTTTAAAAAGATAGTGTTGCCAAAGACCTTGATTCACCTTAAGGGTGTCGACCCTTTGAATGCCCCTACTGCTGCCTTCGCCGTGGAGGATGGAAATCCCGCTTTTTCGGCCGACGACCGGGGTGTCCTCTACAATAGCGACAAGAGTCAGATAGTGCGTCTGCCCACCCGCAGCACGCTCTATACTCTTGATGTGACTACAGAGACAAGCATCGCTCCTTATGCTTTCGCCCATTGCACCAATCTGGAGCGTGCAAACCTCGGCGACCAGTTGACATCCTTGGGCGAGGGAGCTTTCTATGGAAGTGAATATCTCACTCAAGCCACGCTGCCAAAGGGCCTCACCGCGATACCCGATAACTTATTCTTTGGTTGCTCATCCTTAGCTACCATGGAGATTCCATCGACGGTAACGACCATTGGTGATGAGGTTTTCCGAAATTGTTCGACCCTTCAGTCGGTCAACTTTCCTGACGGCCTGACGAGCATTGGAACGGAGTCGTTCCGGGAGTGCCGAAAGTTGGAGTCTGTGAAATTCCCTAATGCCTTACAACACATCGGCAGTTTTGCATTCTATCATGACGTGCTTCTCACCTCCCTGGATATCCCCTCGGGATGCGATATTGGCTATTTTGCTTTCTCTAATTGTACGGGGCTGAAGTCGGTCATCCTGCGACATGGAGTCAAGTTTTATTCTAGCTCCTCTGACGATAAGCACTTCAGCAATTGCACCAGCCTCAATCGGATTGTCAGCCTCAGCACCGAGGCACCTGTAATTGTGGGTGATGGAACCTTCACTACTGGAACCTTCAAGAATTGTCCCTCCACGCTGGAGTTCTACGTACCCTTAGGTGCCGAGCTCGACTACAAGGCCAAACACTGGCCGGGTACCATCCGTCCTATGGTGAACATCACCAAGGCCACGGGCAAGACCTTCGCCTATGAGGAAAACATCGACCTTGGCAGTACGCAGGTGCTCGATGCCGACTTCAACACCTTGGAAGACAACGACCTGATGGCTTATCAGGCTACTGCTGTCACCAATCAGGCTACCAGTCAGATGAAGGTGGAAGGCCGACTGCTCAATGGCATCGTGCCAGCTCAGACGGGCATGATTCTTTATGGCAGCCAGGACCGAATCTATGTGCTTACCCCCACCACTGCTGCGGCCACAGCTGATGTGAAGGACAACAAGCTCGTGGGTGTGCTCGGCAGTCTCAGCATGGACGATAAGCAGGGTAGCCGTTACTTTATCTACAGCGGTGGCATGTTCTATGTGAGCAGTGGCCACAGCTTTTCCACTCGTTCCGGGCAGAGTTCCGTGAGCTCTTTCCCAAGTGGATATTCCTACGCCTCGAAATATGCTTATAAGTGCTATCTCGACTGCGGTGAGCCCGTAAATGCCAAGGCGCTTACGTTCATACTCGACGACACTCCTACAGGCATCACTTCGGCCCGTGTTGACCGCGACGATAACTTCTACAACCTCATGGGCCTCAAGGTGGCCCGTCCCGTGAAGGGCATCTATATCCATCACGGCAGGAAAGTCATCATTAAATAAGTAAGCTATGAAGAATAGATATGTGACTCCTGCTTCAGAGGAGGTGAGACTGAACGTGGCCGATCTGATGACCGGCGAAAGGGCTTGGAACGGCACCTCGAAGCCGAAGGGTGCCGACGAGTCGGATGCCAAGAACGCTCTTTGGAACGAGCAGGATGACAGCTGGCAGGCGCACGATATGAATGTGTGGGACCGCTGAGGCCTCAATAGCTGTGAAAGAATTGCCCCCCGGCGGGGAAGAGGCGATGCCCGTGAGAATGGGTAGCTTCTTCCCCGTCGGGGGGCGTTCTGTTTGGGCCGGTGCCGCGCTGATGAAGTGCAGTGCTACAGGTCGACCACGGTGATGCCGGCTCCTCCGAACTGCACTTGCTCGTCGGCAAAGTGAGTGACATTGGGCACGGTGGCAAGATATTGTCGGATGAGCTCGCGCAGGATGCCGTTGCCCTTGCCATGGAGAATGCGAACGCGCGGCATGCCTACGAGGATGGCATCATCGAGGAAATACTGTACGGCAGCCAGTGCCTCGTCGCCCCGCATGCCCCTCACGTCGAGGTCCTGGTGGAAGTTGCGCCGGTGGCTGTCCATGGTGTCCATGGTCATTTTCGACATCTTGGCTTGCTGCAGGCTGTCGGTGAGTTGTTCGGCCTTGGTCTTTGGCTTGTCGGTGGTCTGTGAGGGCTTCATAGTGGCAGGTTCGAGTCGGTTGACGCGTAGCTTGGTGCGCATGTCGCCGAAGATGACCATGGCCATCTGTCCGTTCAGACTCTCCACGGTGCCCATGCTCTCGAGGCCTTTTATCCTCACGGTCATCCCCACGGTTATCGGTGCTGTCGCAGGATTCTTAGGAGTTGCCGATGGTGCATGGGCTGCAGCATCCTGCGCTTTCTGCGCCTTCTGTGCCTTGCGTTGCTCGTGTCGCTGCCGTCGCTCCTTAATCTGTGCTATCTTGCGCTCTATGTCTTCGTCGGTAGGTCCTTTCTTCTCGTCCTTCACACTGTCCTCAAAGGCCTTCAGGCTGGCGCGTATCAGCTTAGTCTCCTCCTTGGCTGCCTGGCTCTCCTTGATTTCCTTGATGGCATTCTCAATGCGGCGGTTGCTCTCGTTGAGCAGCTCCTCAGCCTGAGTGCGGGCCTGAGCCAGAATCTGCTTGCGCTTGCTCTCGACCTCCTTGAGACTCTCCTCGTAATGGGCGATGGTGCGCTCAAGCGTCTTCTCGCGTTCGTGGATGGCCGTGCGTTTCTGCTCCCAGTAGCGCTTGTCGCGCACGATGTCTTGCAGATACTTGTCGCTTTGGATATAATCGCTGCCCACGATGTCGCTGGCCCGCCGAATCACCTCTTCGGGCAGTCCTATCTTGCGGGCTATCTCGACGGCGAAAGAGCTGCCGGGGCGTCCAATGGCCAGTTGGAAGAGCGGTCGCATCTCATGGCGGTCGTAAAGCATGGCACCGTTGGCTACACCATCGTGACTGTCGGCAAAATGCTTCAGGTTCTGGTAGTGGGTGGTGATGACCGCCCAGGCCTCATGCCGGCAGAACTGATCGAGTACGCTCTCGGCTATGGCACCTCCTATCTGGGGCTCGGTGCCGGTGCCGAACTCGTCAATGAGCAGCAGGGTGCGCCCGGTGGAGTATCTTAGCATGTTTTTCATGTTGACCAGGTGCGAGGAGTAGGTGGAGAGGTCGTTCTCGATGCTTTGCTCGTCGCCGATGTCAATCATGATGTTGGCGAAGATGCCCGCCGTCGAACGTTCGTCAACGGGCAGCGAAAGTCCACATTGCAGCATGTACTGCAGGAGTCCTGTAGTCTTCAGACATACTGATTTGCCACCCGCGTTTGGCCCCGAGATGATGAGGATGCGGGCTTTCGGAGTGAGCATGATGTCGAGGGGAACGATGGTCTCCGGCAGGTCGGGACGGCTGTCGGCTTGGCGCTGACGCAGGCTCCGCTCCAGGAGCGGATGCCGTGCTCTCAGCCAGTCGATGTGGGGCGTGGAGAGGACTTCCGGCTCCACGGCATTCATCTCCTGTGCCATTACAGCCCGGGCATGGATGTAATCGATACGGCCTAAGAAGTCGTAGGAGTCGAGCATCTCGCGCACGTGTGGCCGTACTTTATTGGTGAACTGAGTGAGAATGCGTATGATCTCGCGGCGCTCCTCAGCCTCGAGCTCCCTCACTTTGTTGTTGGCTTCCACCACTACAGTTGGTTCTATGAACACTGTGCGTCCGCTGGCGCTTTCACCCTGCACGATGCCGTCGATCTTCCGCTTGAGTCCCGGTACAATGGGTATGACAAGCCGGCCGTCGCGCAGTGTGGGTGTGACGTCTTTCTCCACTAATCCCTCTTCTTGTGCGTCGCGGAGGATACTGTTCAGTGTGCGTGATATGCTGCCTGCTGTCTGTGAGAGTTCACGGCGGATGCGTTGCAGCTCTGGCGAAGCGTTGTCGCGAAGCTTACCGAACTTGTCGAGTATCTGGTTGATTTGTTGGATGAGGTTGGGGAAGGTGGCTATGCCGTCGGCCACAAGCTGCAGCTCGGGGTAAGTATATCGGGTCTCCCCTGTGGGCTGTCCTTCATTCATTATGGGGTCTCCTTGATGGAGAAAGCTCACGAGGCTGTCGATGGTGGCTAAGGAGCGCTTCAGGTCGAAGAGCTCCTCCTCGTCAAGGAAGGTATTCTCCATTCTGACGCGCTTCAGCGGAAGGGTCATGTCGATGAAATAGTCGAGTGGGAAGTCCTCCTGGCTTTCCATTATCTGCCGCATCTCGTGGGTCTGTCCCAGCATTTCCTTGATGGTTTCTGCATCATCGGTGAAGCTTAAAGCGTCGACAAGCCGTTTGCCCAAGGGTGAGAGACACCTGCCCGAGAGCCATTGGCGTATTTCGGTGAAACCTATTTTCTGCTCAAAGTTGGAGGGGTATGTCCGTTTGTTGTCTGTCTGCATCATGTTTGATTGTCTGTCTGCGGAAGGCTGAGTTTATGCCATAGCCTGCTTCTTGTGCAAAGGTAATGGAAACAACAGGAATGGCAAAGAAAACCTCTGCTTTTTTCGCTGCCCCGCTGCCGGTCGGACACTGTCTTGTCTCGATGTAAAAGGGTCTGACGGTAGCTGATAGGGAAGCTGGCTAAAAAGAAAAGGAGAGACTTTCTTAGCCTCTCCTTCACATTCTGCGGAAAGAACGGGATTCGAACCCGTGAAGCGCTTTAGACGCTTACACGCTTTCCAGGCGTGCCTCTTCAACCACTCGAGCATCTTTCCTTCTGTGGTCTCTTTCTGAAATGCGGTGCAAAGGTAATCAATTATTTTGAAACGACGGAAAGATTCGGGATTTATTTTCTTCTTACTTTGCATCGTCCCCTCTATTCCTTATCTGTGCCTATGCTGAACACCCGCCTGACATTAGCTTCCGTGATTTGGGCCAATTCTATTTCATCTATGCCATAACTTTGTGCAAGCTGCTGAAGCACAAGCCTTGAGAAAGCGGGTTCGTTGCGTTGACCGCGGTGGGGTACAGGTGCCATATAAGGACTGTCGGTCTCGATGACTATTCTGTCGAGAGGCACTACGGCAGGAAGCGTTTCTCTAAGATGAGAGCTCTTGAAAGTAGAGACGCCGCCAATGCCAAGACAGAATTTGCTGAATTTTAGGTAGGCCATCGCTTCCTGCTCGTTTCCGGTGAAGCAATGAAAGACCCCGCCGGGCAACTCGTTCATGTAGGGACGCATAATGGCAAGGAGCTCATTCTGAGCTTTGCGACAATGGATTTCCAGAGGCAACTGGAACTCTACTGCCCATTTCACTTGTTCTTCGAATGCCTTTAGTTGCTCTTGCTCGTATTCTCGTGTCCAATAGAAGTCAAGTCCGCATTCGCCAATGGCAATGAACCTGTGTGCCCCGTCAGCAACCAGGCGGTCATGCATACGTGTGAGTACGGATGCATAGTTGCCCATCACTTCCTCCGGTTGCAGCCCAATCATTGGATAGCAATAGTCGGGATAAGCCGCGCAGACACGGAGCAAGGCGTCAACGGATTTCTCGTCAACGGCAGGGATGAATATGCGGACGACACCGGCAGCCTGAGCACGTTCTATGAGGTTTGGAAGGTCGTCCTTGAAATCGTCCACGTCGAGATGTGCGTGGGTATCTGTGAATAATGGTGTCATGTCTTAGCGTTTATTCTTTCTCTTCGCCCCTTCGGTAATAGTAGATAACGCCATATTTCCGGCATTCGTCAAAGCGCTTGTCAGGTGGAAGTGAGGCGAAGTGACTTTCAATCTGATTCCAAAGCGAGAAGATTACTTCGTTGGCCTGCTCCCGCAGCTTCTCAAGTTCCTTTAGGTCGCGCTCCACACGGTCAGCCAACAGTTTCTGCTTTTGGCAGGCCTCGCAAAAGATGTCGCAGTGTGTGGCCACCATGCCGATGGAAGGATTGTAGATGGGCCGACCGCCCTTCGAGATGCGTGCTTTCTCTCCGGCCTCCGTCTTCTTGCCCCATAAGATTAGTCCGTTGACAGTCTTGATGTTGGGTACGGTCATATCTGATGCGTTCAGACCGTAGAGTTGCAGCTGTGATGCCCGGATTTCACCTCTTTGCACGCACATGAAGAGCACCTGCAGGAAGTGGCTTACATAGAGTTTGGCGTTGTGTTGCAGTTTGCCCATAGAAGCGTTGAAGCGTTGCAGGGCTGCACCGTCGACCTTACGCTGCTGCACGACAGTAGTGAGTTTTCCGTAGATGGTGCGCACGTCGGCCACTGTCTTCCAGTCAATAAACCGTCCTTGAACGGAGTAATTGCTGTTGTAGTCTAGCAGCGTGCCTAAGGCCCGTAGTCGGGCCGAGTCGGTCTTTGGAAATCTTCTGTAGGGCATCTTCTATGTGCTTTATCGTGTGGCTGTTGCCTCTCGCCGCGGGCTTAGTATTTCCGTTTCATCATCTTGTTTGCGTAGTTGCGCAGCTCCTCCTTCTGCGTGGAGTCCACCTTTACGGCATCAAGATACTTGTGGCTGTGCTCGAAGTAGAAGTTAATCTTCTCAAGAGCCATACGGTCTATACCTATCTTGTTATATAATGCGGTAACAGCTGCAATCTTCTCTTTCGGGTCGAACTCCTTCACTGAGGTCCAGTGGCGCAGCTCTTCTCTTTCTTGAGCATCGGCGTGGTTGAGGGCGTTGATGAGCATGTAGGTTTTCTTATTCGAGAGTATGTCGCCTCCGATAGCTTTGCCGAAGACCGCAGGGTCGCCATAGACGTCGAGGTAGTCGTCTTGCAGCTGGAAGGCCAGTCCAATTTGCTCGCCGAACTTATAGAGGTTGTCGGCATCTTCAGCCGGAGCATCGGCCAGCATTGCGCCCATCTTTGTGGCACAGGCCAGGAGCACACTTGTCTTGAGCCGTATCATCTCAATGTATTCGTCCTCTTTGACATCGTCACGGTGCTCAAAATCCATGTCGTACTGCTGTCCTTCTCCAATTTCGAGTGCCGTCTCGGTGAAGAGTCTCAGCATGGGCTCAAGTTTGTCCGTCCTGCACTGCATCATACGCTGGTAGGCCAACACAAGCATGGTGTCGCCAGAGAGAATGGCCGTGTTGGCATCCCACTTACTGTGGACCGTCAGGTGTCCGCGTCGCAGTTCTGCGTTGTCCATGAGGTCGTCGTGGAGTAGTGTGTAGTTGTGGTAAGTCTCCAAAGCACAGGCAGGCATGAGAATGCTGTCGGTGTCCTCACGGTAGAGGTTGTACGCCAGCAGCATGAGCGTAGGCCTTATGCGCTTGCCTCCCATCGAGAGTGCATAGCGTATGGGCTCGTAGAGAGAGGCTGGTTTGCGGTCGTACTTCATTTCATCAAGGCAACTGTTGATGCTGCCGAGGATTTCTTCTGCGGTTTTCATGAGCGCAATATGTTTTATGTGAATAGTCAAAGTTTGAATACTACGGGCACGGCCACCATGGTCCGGCATGGTTTTCCTTTTTCTTTGCCTGGAGTCCATCGGGGCATCATGCGCAGCACGCGCACAGCCTCGAAGTCGAGAGCCGGAATTCCTGACGATTTGCTCACCTTGATGTCAGCAGTGGAGCCGTCCTTATTGATGATGAAGGTTACGGTTACTTGCCCCTGTTTTTTTTCCTGTTGAGCAGACGCCGGGTATCTGAGATTGTGGTCGAGCCACTGGATGAACGCCGTCATGCCACCGGGAAACTGTGGCAGCACACCCACGTCCTGCGTTGTGCTGTCGTCTTCCTTCAATGTGGCTTGGGGCAGGGGGAGTGGCTGAGGGTCTTGCGTCTCAGGCCGGAACTGTCCGACTCCTTGTGGCGCATCGCTGGAGTTTGGCGAAAGCGTCAGTGACGCATTGTCGGCAGTCTCTGTTAGATGCATGTTGGCAGTGATGGCCTTTGGTGCAGCCGACACTGCCGCCGTCTCTTTGTCGCTGGGTTCCTGGGATGACATGTCTTCGATGCTTTCCTCTAAATCATCGGCTTCATCGTCGCTCATTGCCATATCCTTGCTTCCTGAATTCCATTCGAGCGTCACGAAAATGGATGCCAACACAAATATCAGACCTAACAGATAGCCTGTGGTGCGCTGCCTGTCAAGGCTTGCTTGATATGTCTTCTTGGATTCCAAGATGTAGTTCTTTTTTTCATTGCTTGGGGACTCTGAGGCAATAATAGCCCTGCCATCCCGTTATTACTTTGAATGTCTGCAAAGATACAAATAAATCTGCTATACGTGCAAGCCGAAGCTGTGTAAGCTCATCTTTTTAATAATTTTAAAGGATGCCGATGCCTGCCTTCGCACTTTTATTGCTACCTTCGCAGTGAGCAAACGAACAAAAGAATGAGAAAGACAGCGTGGATTCTTGCCCTCATGTCCTTTGCCCTCCATGCTGGGGCACAGGAAAGTCAGACCGTATATAATTTTTTGCGTCTTCCTATGAGCGCTCATGCAGCAGCCTTGGGTGGCGATAATATTACGCTTATCGAAGACGATGCTGCAATGGTGTTTCATAACCCGGCCTTACTCTCCTCTGCTACAGACAAGACAATAGGACTCAACTACATGAACTATATGTCGGGGGTTAACCTCTTGGGAGCTTCGTTCAACAAAGTGCTCCGCGAACGTCTGTCCGTCGGTGGCCAGGTTCAGTATATCAACTACGGCTCAATCAAGGAGGCCAATGATGAAGGACAGGAGACCGGCACCTTCTCAGCCAAGGATATAGCCCTTGGTGCCACTGTGAGCTATTTGCTTACGAGCAGGATAGCCGGTGGTGTGACGTTGCGCATGGTGAACTCCTATATTGGCAGTTACACTTCGTGGGCCGTGGGCGTAGATTTGGGACTGAACTATTATGATGAGGAACGTGAGTGGTCGGTCTCCTTGGTTGCCAAGAATTTGGGTGGCCAGCTCAAAGCCTATAACGACGACTATGAGTCGATGCCGGCTGATGTGCAGGTCGGTGTGTCGAAGCGCATTCAAAACACTCCTTTCCGAATCTCGGCTACCTTGGTCAACCTCAATCATTGGGACAGTGGACTGCGCGACCACTATGTCCTTGGTGCCGACGTCCTCCTGTCGGACAATCTGTGGCTCGGACTGGGCTACAATGGCCGCCGTGCGCATGAGATGACCATTGACTCCAACAGCGATGACAGTGGCAGTAGCCATGGGGCGGGACTCTCGTTGGGTGCAGGGCTTCAGACCGAGCGCTTCAAGGTGAATCTGGCCTGGGGCAAGTTCCATGTGTCGAGTTCGTCGGTGCTTATCAATCTGGCCTACACGCTGTAGACCGTTTTCCATTATTACCAGACATCTATGAAGAGAATAATTATAGCTATCGACGGTTATTCCTCCTGCGGGAAGAGTACCATGGCCAGACAGCTGGCCAAAAGAATCGGTTATGTGTATGTCGACACAGGGGCAATGTATCGGGCTGTGACCCTTTATGCTCTGCGTCGTGGTTTCCTCAAAGCAGATGGCAGTGTGGATGCTGATGCCTTGGAGAAAGAGTTGGACAGTTTGGACATCACCTTCAGCCTAAATCCTCAGACTGGTTGCCCCGATACTTGTCTGAACGGTGAGGTCGTGGAAAGCGAAATCCGACAGATGGAAGTGTCATCCCATGTGAGTGTCATCGCAGCTCTTCCTTTCGTCAGAGAGGCTTTAGTGCGTCAGCAGCAGAAGATGGGGCAGCAGAAGGGCATCGTTATGGATGGGCGTGACATTGGAACCACGGTTTTCCCGCATGCCGAACTGAAGATATTCGTCAAGGCGAGTCCCAGCGTGAGGGCCCGGCGACGCTACGATGAATTGAAGGCTAAGGGCGTTGAGGCCGACTACAATGAGATTCTGAAGAATGTAGAGGAGCGCGACTATATTGATTCCCACCGTGAGGTGTCACCACTGCGCCAGGCCCCTGATGCGTTAGTGCTCGACAATAGTTACCTCACCATCGAGGAGCAGAATAAATGGTTGTATGAGCAGTATGAGCGTAAGCTGAAGGAACTCTCTGACTGACCTTTGGCTTCTATATCTGTATCCATAACGGGCGGTTGCATCTCTTCTTGAAGGATGGAACCGCCCGCTGCTTTATCTTAATTCGAAGTCATTCACCGCATCAATCACTCGGTAGGCCTCATCGTCAGTCATTGTCTGATTGCAAGGCAGACTCAACTCATGCGCATGGATGTATTCGCTGAGTGGGTAATGGGTTTGTGCCCATTCCCGATAGGCACCCTGCTTGTGAGGTGGAATAGGATAGTGGATGACCGTTCCGATGCCTTTCTCCTTCAGCCATTCTTGGAGTGCGTCCCGTTGCTTACAGAGCACTGGGAATATATGCCAGTTCGTCGGTAGGCCTTCCTGCCAGGGTAGGGTCAGCGCAGGATGGTGGATGTGCTGCATGTAGAGGTTGGCAATCTCTGTCCTTCGTTGATTCTCGTCATCCAAGTAGCGCAACTTGACACTCAGCACGGCAGCTTGAATCTCGTCCATACGGCTGTTGCGGCCTTTGAAAGGGAAGACATACTTGCGTGAGGAGCCATAGTTGGCAATTGCTCTCACCACGTCGGCTAGCGCTTTGTCCTTAGTGGTCACGGCACCGGCATCGCCCAGTGCTCCAAGATTCTTGCCTGGGTAGAAACTGTTGCCGGCCGCATCGCCTAAGGCTCCAGTCCGTCGGCCGTCGGCCAGTCGGCAACCTTGTCCTTGAGCATTGTCTTCTATGAGCTTGAGTCCCTTGTCGCGGCAGATTTGCCCGATGTGCTCCGTCCAGCCACACCGTCCATAGAGGTGTACCACCATCACGGCCTTTGTGCGTGGAGTGACGGCAGCCTCCACAAGCCGGTCATCCATTTGGAGCGTGTCGAGACGGGGCTCTACGAGCACCGGAGTCAGCTTGTTCTCGCTAATGGCGAGTATGGAGGCAATGTAAGTGTTGCTGGGCACGATGACCTCGTCTCCATCCTTCATCACTCCCATTTCCTTGTAGGCTCTGAGTATCAGTGTGAGTGCATCGAGCCCGTTGGCACAAGCCACACAGTAGAGAGCTCCCACATACTGTGCCCATTCCTGCTCAAACCGAGCTGTGCGTTCTCCCTTAAGGTACCATCCGCCGCGCACCACCTGGGTCACTGCATCCACAATTTCAGCCTCGTGCTGATGGGTGACGGCTTTGAGCGATAGATAGGGTATCGATACCATTGCTTTGCGTTCTTCTTCCTTTCGGTTGTTCATAATGTCCATTCGTACCAGTCGTAGCACACGCCGCGTCCGCCGAATCCTTCCTTCTGATAGATGAGTGTGCTGTTCAGCACGTGTCCGAGTTCTTCAGTCGACTTGCCAAAGTCAAAGTAGGGATAGTCGGCGAGGTCCTCGTTCAGTACCTTATTATATATAGCATCAATAACCCGGAGATGCTTGCCCTCAGCGTTGGCTGAGATATATTGTGCGTGGGCCACCCTTGGCGTCAGGTAGATGACTGTTCCCCCTATCACTTCACCATTGAGCCGTGCCACATAGAGAACGATGTTATTGGGGAAGCGGCTGTGGAGCAACTGCATTTCCTCTAATGTGTGCACCGGCTCCACGCCATAGGTGTGCATGAGATTCCAGTCGAGCACCTTCCAGAAGCCTTCGAAGTTGGTACTGCGCTCGATTGAAATGCCATAGGTTCGAGCCCGGTTGATGCCATATTTGCGGTCGCGGCTCCACTTGATGCGGCGTTGCATGTCAATGGTTGAGGCGATGTCGCGGGCCAAGAGTTTAGGCCGACAGGTGCGCCACATGGCATAGAGATCCTCTTCGGCCGGAATCTGCTGGTATATCCAGGGTATGGCTTTATACACTACGCGTTTGATGCCTTCAGTCTTCAGCCATTTGTTGAGCTCTGTGAACAGCTGCAGGGTGTCGTCGGCCTTGATATCGGTACCCATGATGAGGCCTCCATAGGTGAGTCCCCCATGCGACCACAACTCGTCTCCCCGGAGGTTGGCAGGCAGCAGAGCATAGAGCCGGCCGTGAAGAAAGAACATTAGGGAGCAGTCGACAAAACGGTCGGAATGGTAGTCCATGTATCGTCGGTCGAGCAGGAACGTTCCGTTCTTCGAACCTGCTACGAACTGATTCCATTGTGCGGCATCTTCGGGACTGTATCGCTTGATTTCAAACATTGGAGTTGTCGTTTTTCTTGATTTCCGCAATGAACTCATTATAGTCGCGGATGTAGTCGGCTTCCTCAAAAGGGTCGGAGGCCAGGACAAGGCATACGGCTCCCGACGAGAAGTCGGTGAGCGTGCGCCAGATGCCCGGACCCACATAGAGTCCCTGATAAGGGTGGTTGAGCAGATAGGATTGCTTCTCGTGCCCATTGTCGAGCGTAACGCAGAAGCTGCCTCCCGTGGCGATGATGAACTCCTCGCAGCGTCTGTGTGCGTGGCCTCCCCTGCATTCGCCTGCCGGCACGTCGTAGGTCCAGTAGACCCGGCTCACCGAAAAGGGAACATCCTGCCCGCCTTCCACTGTCGTAAGATTTCCTCGCGGGTCGGCTATCTTCTTTAAGTTGATTAATCTTGCTTTCATTTCATTGAGTCTCATTTGTCATAACGTCCGGGTTGGAAGATTATTGTTATTTGGCCCACTTTTGTAGGGATGGCGGGCAGGTGCTGCAAGGGATATTGCTGTGGCCGGTGCATTATTATGGAGGAAAGTTTGGAGTTCTCGGAAACTTTTGCTTAATTTGCCTCCGATTAAAGGCAGAGACATTATGAAAAAGGGATTGATTATCTTTTTGCTGTGCTTGGTGAGCCTCATGGGCTTCGCGCAGAGCTATGAGAAATACAACAACTTTCTAGGCCGCAACGAGTACTTCGACAGTCATGGGGTTATGACCGGCTATGCCAAGTATAACAGTTTCTTGAACCGCATGGAGTATTACGACAGCAAGGGGAAGTTGCTGTCGTACAAGAAGAATAACGACTTCCTTAACCGCGAGGAGACCTTTGACAGCAAGGGAAAGTGTCAGGGATACGAGAAGGACAACAACTTCCTGAAGCAGCGCGAAGGCTTCGATGAGCACGGCAAGCGCGTGTACGTGAAGAAGTGGAACAACTTCATGAAGCGCTATGAAGTCTTCGACAATGCAGGCAAGCTGATGGGATACTATAAGTACAATTCTTTCCTGAAGCGTTGGGAATACCATAATCAGTGAGCATGCAATTCGCGTATCAGAGTCTTGCGAACATCGTGAGCAAGCAGCTGTGGCTGCGTTTTCTTTGGCGCCCCATTGCGGCCAACGGGCGTTTCTTCTCCTTTATGTATCTCTTAGGAGCCGTGTGTATCTGGACCGTGAACGCGTTCGGCAAGGTGCGCGGAATGTTTGAGCTCTATGCCGAGCTCTATCTGTTGTGCGTATTGTTGTTGCTGTGTCCTCGGTGCGTGAGGCGCTGGGCAAGGGGCTTGCTGGCTGTGGTGCTCTATGTGCTGGCCGTGGTCGATCTGTTCTGTTATTCCCGTTTCGGCAGCGGCATCACCCCGATGCTGCTCACCGATGTCGTCAACACCAATGTGCGCGAAGCCACTGAGGCCTTGCAGTCGTTTGTCACCCTGCGCTCACTGTTGTCCCCCGTTCTGCTGGTGTTCTTTGTGGCAGGACTTCATCTGTGGTGGGTGTGGCGGAAGCCCCGGCTGCCCCGATGCCGCTTGAGCCAGCAACTCTTGGGCGCTCTTAGCGGGGCTGCATTCCTGGCTTGCTCAGTCTCGAGCCTTACCAACTGGCGCTTTTTCGAATGGAACTTCTTTGAGGCCGACACCGAACTGGAGATGCAATACGGCTGGCAGCATGAGTACGTGACCGGGTTCTATCTGCCCGTCTACCGTTTGATTCAGGCGGCGCGCAATGTGGAAATCAATATGCGAAGCATCCGCGTGCTCGAGTCGAAGGCCGATGCTGTGAGCGTGGACTCATGCAGCTACCGGTCACCGAATATCGTGCTCATCATCGGTGAGTCCTACAATCGTCGCCATGCACAGCTCTACGGTTATTTCCTGCCCACGACACCCTTACAGCAGAAGCTGGCTGCCGATTCTTCACTGGTGGCCTTCACCGATGTGATAGCCCCTTACAATCAGACCTCCGAGGTGTTCCGTCTGATGTTCTCGCTCTATGGCCAAGGCTGCAAACGCCGCTGGGAGGACTATCCGCTTTTCCCGCAGCTTTTCCGCAGGGCCGGCTACAATGTAGACTTCATCACCAACCAGTTCGTGATGAGTCCCCATCTCGATATTTGGGATTACAATGGCAGCACCATCCTCAACAGTCCGAAGCTCAGCCGCTCACAGTTTTCCCACCGCAACACCCGTTTCCGGCGCTACGACCAGGGACTGCTTCACGACTACGATTCCTTGCAGCGCTATGACACGCGTCACAACCTCATCATCTTCCATCTGTTAGGTCAGCACTTCAACTATGCCGACCGTTTCCCGTCCGCCTTTGCCCGCTTCCGGCCTAAGGACTACCGCCGTCCTGACCTCACACCGGCCGAGCTAAAGCTTCTGGCTGACTACGACAATGCCACACTCTACAATGATTATGTGGTCAATGGGATTGTGAGTCGGTTTGCCGGACGCGACGCTGTGGTCATCTACGTGCCCGACCATGGAGAGCTGGTCTTTGACGATAGCCGTACCTTTGGCCGTACCTTTGACATCAAGAATTGGAATGAGGCTCATCAGCAGTTGGAGGTGCCTTTCTGGATTTATGCCACACCCATCTATCGGCACCGTCACCCAGAGGTGTGGCAGCAGGTGTGGAAGGCCAGAAAGCGGCCTTTCATGACCGATAATCTCGATCAGATGTTGCTTTATCTTGCCGGCATCCGATGTGCCGATTACCGTCCTCAGGACAATCCGCTTGAGCCCGTCTACCGGCCGCGCAAGCGAATTGCCGAGGAAGGGTGGAGATACGACCGTTGACGATGGTCAGTCGGTGATGACTGTAGCAGCGGCTTTCTTTGCCTTGTCGCGCAGGGCGTTGATGTCGGCGCCGATATCCCCATAGCAGAGCACCACACCCATGCGGCGTCCCACGTGCTGGTCGGGCTTGCCGAAGATGCGCACTCGGGTGCGGTCCTGCTTCAGCGCCTCCTCAAGGTGGTATTCCGGCTCCTTGTCAGCGTCGTCCTTGGCAAGTATCACCGCACTGCACCCGTAATGCTCAAGGTGTATGGCCGGTATAGGCCATCCCATGACGGCGCGCAGATGAAGCTCGAACTCACTCAGATTAGTGGTGTGGCCGAGTGTCACCATGCCCGTGTCGTGCGGCCGTGGGCTGAGTTCGGAGAAGATCACCTCGCCCTGCTTGGTGAGGAAGAACTCCACTCCCCAGATGCCATAGCCGGTGAGTGCACGGGTCACTTCGTCGGCAATATGCTCGGCCTCGCGCAGCGCCTTCTCGGAAATGGCATAGGGCTGCCAGCTCTCGCGGTAGTCACCATGCTTCTGCACATGCCCGACAGGCGGGCAGAAGAGGGTGGGACCGTGCTTCTGCGTCACCGTGAGAAGCGTGAACTCACTGTCGAAGTCGATGAACTCCTCGATGATGACCTCTCTAACGTCGCCGCGGCTTCCCTCCATGGCTTCATGGAAAGCAGCCTCAAGCTCATCGTCGTTGTGCACATAGCTCTGTCCGTGCCCACTCGACGACATGAGGGGCTTCACCACGCAGGGGAAGCCGATGTCGTCGGCAGCCCGCTTGAACTCCTCGAACGTCCTGGCATAGTGGTAACGGGCCGTGCGCAGCCCCAGCTCCTTGGATGCAAGGTCGCGTATGGCGCGGCGGTTCATGGTGTAGTTGACGGCACGTGCCGACGGAACAACTTGAATGCCTTCCTTCTCGAATTCCCAAAGCTTCTCGGTGCGGATGGCCTCAATCTCCGGCACGATGATGTCGGGGTGGTGCTTTCTGACGGCGGCCTCCAGAGCCTCGCCGTCGAGCATGGAGAACACCTCGCACTTATCAGCCACCTGCATGGCCGGTGCATGCTCGTAGCGGTCGCAGGCCACCACGTAGAGACCTGCCCGTTTGGCGGCAATCGTAAATTCCTTGCCCAGTTCGCCTGAGCCTAATAGCATTATCTTCTTCATTGCTTGTAGCGTTATGTGATTGTGGTCGTGGGTCAGAGCCGCTTCCTCACAGCTTCGGGAAATGATTGCAGCATCATTTGCCATTCGGGAGTGACGGCAATGTGGCGGAGATCCTTCGTGATGATGTCGGCCACTTGCTGCCCGGTGAGCGAGTAGCGCCCGGCGATGTCGTTGAGGCTGCTGGCGGGCTGGCCGTTGATACCGTAGGCAGCCTCGATAATCGCCTTGTCGGCAGGTCCCAGCATCGTGAGGAGCAGGTTGATGTTGGCTCGGTCGCGCGGGGTTACGAGCAGGGCCGTGCGGCTGAGCAGCCGCAGGTAAGCGTCGACTTTCTTAGAGAGTGCGTCCATGGCGGTCATTTCCGTACATGATATCGTAGTACTTCTGGTAGTCGCCGCTGGTTACCTCCTGAATCCAGTCCTGGTGGTGCAGGTTCCAGCTGATGGTCTTCACGATGCCGTCAGCGAATTTGGTCTCCGGATACCAGCCCAGCTCCTGTTTGATCTTTGTGGGGTCGATGGCATAGCGCTGGTCGTGCCCGAGCCGGTCGGCCACGTGTTCAATGAGGTCTTCGTTAATCCAGCTGATGTCGATGTCGCCGTTTTCGTCCCTCACCTGCTTCTTGAGCACGTTTCTGAGCTGCTTGTCGGCGGCCATCATGTCATGGATGTTGTGAATGATGAGCTTCACGATGTCGATGTTCTTCATCTCGTTGTGACCGCCCACATTGTAGACCTCGCCTTGCTTTCCCTCGCGCACTACGAGGTCGATAGCCTTGCAGTGGTCTTCCACATAGAGCCAGTCGCGCACATTGGTGCCCTGACCGTAGACGGGGAGCTTCTTGCCCTCAAGGATGTTGTTGATGATGAGGGGGATGAGCTTCTCCGGAAAGTGGTAGGGACCGTAGTTGTTGGAGCAGCGCGTGATGCTCACCGGCATGTGATAGGTGTCGCGGTAGGCCATCACGAAGAGGTCGGCACTGGTCTTCGAGGCACTGTAGGGGCTGTGGGGGCAGAGTGGTGTGCGCTCGGTGAAGAAGCCCTCGGCACCCAGTGAGCCATAGACTTCATCGGTCGACACCTGGTGGAAGCGCTTGCCGGCTTTCCAAGTGGGGTAGCCCTGAGCATCCTTGCCCGTGACCCAGGCGCGACGGGCGGCATCAAGCAGGTTCTGTGTGCCTAAGATGTTGACGCTCAGGAAAAGCTGCGGATCTTCAATGCTGCGGTCTACATGACTCTCGGCTGCAAAGTTTACCACGTAGTCGATGTCGTATTCCTTGAAGAGGCGATCGGCCAGTTCGCGGTCACGAATGTCGCCTTTGACGAAGAGGCAGCGCTCGCCGTCGATATCGTCCTTGATGGTGCCGAGATTGCCGGCGTAGGTGAGTGCGTCGAGCACAATAATGCGGATGGGCTCGTTGACATACTTCTTATGAAGCAGGTACTTAATAAAGTTGCTACCAATGAATCCTGCGGCACCGGTAACGAGATAAGTGTGTGTCATATGCTTGAATTTATTGTTTTTTCTCTATAGAGAGGAAGTCGTGTCGGGCGCTGTGGCCTTCCTTCGTTCACCCAGGGTGATGACCTCGCAGTCGCTGAAGCTGTCGCCGTCGATGGTCAGCCTTACGAGCGTGCGCTCCTTCTGCCAGCCCAGGATGCCTGCGGCGCCCGGATTGATGTGGAGCAGATGCAGCGTCTTGTCGTATTTAATCTTCAGTATGTGGGAGTGACCACTGATGAAGAGCTGTGGCGGATTGGCCATAATCTGTCCGCGCACGCTGGCGTCGTAATTGCCGGGATAGCCTCCGATGTGCTTCATCAGTACCTCGATATGCTCGCAGCGGAAGCGTAGCCGTTCGGGGTAGAAGCGGCGCAGGTCGGGACCGTCGATATTGCCGTACACCGCCCTCAGCGGCCGGAAGTCAGCCAGCCGCTGAGCCACTTCAAGGGTGCCGATGTCGCCGGCATGCCATATCTCGTCGCACGGCTCAAAGTATTTCAGGTAGCGGTCGTCCCAGTAGCCGTGGGTGTCGCTGATGATGCCAATACGCTTCACTCCTTGCCTCCTTCCTGAGAGGCGCCGTCGGAGAGTGCCAGACGCCGCCGGATGTAGTCGGCAAGCACATCGGCTGTGGCGTCGAGCCCAAGGATGCTGCTGTCGATGCAGAAGTCGTAGCTGGTGGCGGCCCCCCAGGTCTTGCCCGTGAAGAAGTTGTAATAGCCTGCGCGTTCCTCCTCGCCCTTGGTGATGTATTTGGCGGCAGTGGCCCTGTCGCAGCCTCTGCGCCGGCAGACGGCCTTGATGCGGGCTTCCATGCTGGCCGTGATAAAGAGGTCTATGCATTCCTTGTGGTCGCGCAGCACATAGTCGGCCGTGCGGCCCACAAAGACGCAGTTGCCCTCGGCGGCGGCCTTGCGGATGGCGTCGCTTTGGAACTTGTAGAGGTTCTCCTGCGAGAAAGCCGGCTTATAGAATGCGCCGTCGGTCAGGAAAGGCAGGTGGGCGTGGAAGAGACTCTTGAGGTAGCTTTCCTTCTCGTCGTTCTGTTCGAAGAACTTCTCGCAGAAGCCACTCTCGCGGGCTGCCAGGTTGAGGATTTCCTTGTCGTACAGCTTGCAGCCGAAGGTCTCGGCCAGTCGGGCGGCGATGATTCTGCCGCCTGAGCCTATCTGCCGGCCTACGTTAATGATGATATGCTTTCCCATATGGTTATAAGTTAGCGTTCGGAATATTGTTAGGGGTGCTTTCCGCGGAGCGCAGGCGCCGCATGAAGGCGGTCATCACGCCGGCGGCCACGATGGCAGCTATCGCGTCAGAGGAAGGCAGAGCCAGCCACACGCCCTTGAGTCCGCCAAAGAGGGGCAGGATGAAGAGCAGCGGCAGCAGGAACAGCAGCTGGCGGGAGAGCGAGAGGAAGATGCTCAGCTTCACCTTGCCAATGCACTGGAAGAAATTGGTCACTACCATCTGGAAGCCCACGATGGGGAATACCAGCATGACGTAGCGGATGGCCATGGCCGAGAGCTCAATGAGCCGCGCGTCGGTGGTGAAGAGGCGCGCTATATATTGCGGTAGGAGCATGGCCAGCAGCCAGCCCGTGGTCATGATGGCTGTGGCACTGACGATGGCGAGGCGCAGCACTTGCTTCAGACGGTCGTTGTGCTGGGCACCGTAGTTGTAGCCGGCGATGGGCTGCATGCCTTGGTTGACACCGAAGACAATCATCACAAACATGGTGGCGATGGAGTTGGAGATGCCGTAGGCACCCACGGCCATGTCGCCACCGTAGCGCACAAACTGCTTATTGACAAACACTACGATGATGCAGGCGCAAAGGTTCATCAGAAAAGGACTGATGCCAATGCTGATGATGGCCTTCACGAGGCGGGAGCGCAGCCGGTAGATGCCCTGTTTGAAATGCAACAGCTCCTGCGGCCGGCTGAAGAGATACACCTGCCAGCATAGGGCCAGAAACTGCGAGATGACGGTGGCCAGGGCGGCACCCCGGATGCCCCAGCCGAAGCCGGGGATGAAGAGCGCATCGAGCAGTATGTTGCATGCGACGGTGAAGACAGTGGCTGTCATGGCACTGCGGGGCTTGCTGGCCGCACGGAGCAGGTTGTTGAGGCCAAAGTACATGTGCGATATCACGTTGCCCCCAATGATGATTTGCATGAAGCTGCGGGCGTAGGGCAGGGTGATGTCGCTGGCCCCAAAGAAGCGGAGCAGCGGATCGAGGAAGACCATGAAGATGGCTGTGAACGACAGACCGATGATGAGGTTCAGCGTCACGGTGTTGCCGAGAATGTTCTCGGCAGTGGTGTAGTCCTTCTGTCCGAGCTTCACCGAGATGGCCGTGGCAGCGCCTACGCCCACTGCGGCTCCGAAGGCGGCTGCCAGATTCATGAAGGGGAAGGTGATGGCAAGTCCGGCAATGGCATCCGGCCCCACTTTCTGCCCGATGAAGATGCGGTCAATGATATTGTAGAGCGATGACGCTGTCATGGCGATGATGGCCGGCAGGGCATACTGCCACAGCAATTGGCCTACGGGCTTGGTTCCCAATTCAAGCGTCGCTTTCTTATTGTCCATACACTCACTGTTTTTGTGATGCAAAGTTACTAAAAATATTGTCCCCAGGGGCCTTTTTCCCTACTTTATTCATGGCGGTATCCAATTTCGTGGTGCATTCCAGCCGGGGGCATAGGGACATGGGGATTGTAGCGTTTTGGTGTGTGTATTCCACTGGGGCTGATACCGGCGAACCCGTTGTCGAACGGCTTGCTCTTCATCAGGCTGTGGTGTTGCCGTCTTCAGCCCCTGCTGTCATTGCTCGCCACGAACGTGACACGACCCTGCCACGAACGTGACATGCTACTGCCACGAACGTGACACAACCTCTTCACGTTCGTGGTGAGCGGGTGTCGCCCAGGGGTGGAAAGTGCCGAAATCGGCAAATATGAGCCTCAAATACTTGCATCTTAGTTTTTTTTGCCTTACTTTTGCAGAAAGAATCAGTCAATAATGAAACATACAGCGATATTCCTCCTTAGCTTGATGATGTGCATGGCCATTGCGGCTAAAGCTCAGCGCATAGAAAAGGGTGCCCGCATGGCTTTCCCGGGTGGCAAGGCGTTCATCTTCAGAGTGCAGCTCTGCGATAAACGGGGCAGTGCCTATACGCTTGACCATCCTGAGCGCTTCCTCTCCGCGAAGGCGCTCAATCGGCGTGCCCGGCAGCATTTGCGGGTCGACTCCACCGATCTGCCCCTTTCGGCCACTTATCTCGGCAAGCTCCGCTCGTGCGGATTCCAGGTTGTGGGAGGCAGCAAGTGGAACAACACCGTACTGGTGAGAAGCGGCGACTCTGCGGTGGCTGCCCGTCTGGCATCGCTGGAATTCGTCAGGGGCGTGAAGAAAGTCTACACCACTCCCGATTCTGTCAACCGGCCGCAACCGCTCGAATTGCAGCCGGATACGACCCGCAACAGCAATCCCAAGGACGGTGCCTATGGGCAGAGCTGCTGGCAGATTAGTCAGCTTCAGGGCCAGGCGTTGCACGAACGAGGATTCCGGGGGAAGGGAATGACCATTGCCATATTAGACGGTGGGTTCATGAATGCCGACAAGATTCCTGCTCTGAACAGGGCGCACGTCATTGCCACACGTGACTGTGCGTGGCCTTACAACCAGAACATCTACAGCCTCATCGACCACGGCACCATGGTGCTTTCCTGTATGGCTGCTCAGGATTCCGGACGCATCCTCGGCGATGCTCCTGAGGCTTCCTATGTGCTGATACGCACAGAGATAGCCCAGGGGGAATCTCTGTTGGAGGAGGACAACTGGGCTATGGGGGCCGAATATGCCGACTCTATCGGTGCCGACCTCATCAACTCGTCGCTGGGCTACAATCAGTACGACGACAAGACTACAAGCTACCGCTATCGTGACCTCAACGGGCGTACGGCCCTCATATCGCGCACCGCCTCCATGCTTGCCGGCAAGGGTATCGTGCTCGTCAACAGTGCCGGCAACTCGGGTATGGGCGAATGGAAGAAGATAGGTGTGCCGGCCGATGCCCCCGATATTCTGACGGTGGGCGCCCTCGGGACCGACGGGAAGAATGCCCCCTTCAGTTCCATTGGCCCCTCGGCCGACGGCCGGGTGAAGCCCGACGTCATGGCCCCCGGATTCCCCGTGAAAGTAATCTCGGGGAACGGAGTGGTGAAGGAAGCCAACGGCACCTCGTTCGCCTCGCCGATAACGTGTGGGCTCGTGGCTTGTCTGTGGCAGGCGCTGCCCGGGAAGACAGCCCTCGAAATCATGGACTTAGTGAGGCGCTCGGCCGATAACTTCAGTACGCCCGACAACATCTTTGGCTATGGCAAGCCCGATTTTGCCAAGGCGCTCAAACTCGCTGAATGATGGAGAAGCCTCTGTCGCTCTATGAACTCAACGGATTGGTGAGCGCTGTCATTGAGACCACGCTCAACAAGGAATACTGGGTGGAGGCCGAACTGTCGGAGGTGCGGGAGGTGCGCGGCCACTGCTTCATGGAGCTGGTGCAGAAGGACGAAAACACCCACACTCCGGTGGCCAAAGCCTCGGCTAAATGCTGGAAGTCGACCTGGATGCTGGTGAAACCTTACTTTGAGCGGGTGACCGGACAGGTGATGCATGCCGGTATGAAGGTGCTGCTGCGCGTATATGCCAACTTCCATGAGGCTTACGGATTCTCCTGGATTGTCACCGACATCAATCCCGAATACACCATGGGTGATTTGGCGCGCCGCCGCCTGGCCATTATCAGGCAGCTCAAAGAGGAGGGGGTGTACGATTTGCAGCGCGAACTCCGGCTGCCCCTATTCGCCCAGCGCATAGCTGTCATCTCGAGCGAGGGGGCCGCGGGCTACGGCGACTTCTGTCATCAGTTGGAGAACAATGGTTATGGCTTTCAGTTCGACGTGACCCTCTTTCCTGCCGTCATGCAGGGGGAACAAGTGGAGGATAGCATCGTGTGCGCCTTGGACAGCATCAATACGCGCATCGACGACTTCGACGTGGTGGTGATCATCAGGGGCGGTGGAGCAACGAGCGACCTAAGCGGCTTCGATACGCTTTGCCTGGCCGAGAACGTGGCCAACTTCCCGCTGCCCATCATCACGGGTATTGGACATGAGCGCGACGAGAGCATCCTCGATATGGTGTCGCATACCCGCGTCAAGACCCCTACGGCTGCTGCCTCCTTCCTCATCGACCATCTGGCCACGGTTCAACGTCATCTTGACGATGTGCGCCAACAGCTGGTGACCACGGTGCTTGGCAGGCTCGATGCTGAGCGGCTCCGCATCAACAAGTTGGGCACCCAGATACCCCTCCTCGCCACCGAGGTGCTGAGGCACGAGGAAGTGAGGCTGGGCCGGATGAAGGTGCTCGTGGAACAGGCTGTCGGTATGGGATTGCAGAAGCGGGAGAGCGATTTGAAGCAGTTGCGCTTGCAGCTCAAGTCCACAGCGGAGTCGGCGCTGCAAAGCCAGGTGAGCCGACTCAGGGAACTGAAACTCAAAGTGCAGCAACTCGACCCGGAGCGCATGCTGCACTATGGCTACAGCATCACGATGAAAGGGGGCAGGGTAGTGCGCGACGCCTCTGCACTGGCCGACGGCGATGAGCTGCTCACCAAGCTGGCCAAGGGGAATATAACATCAATAGTAAAGATAGAATGACAATGAAGAAGGAGCTCAACTACGAAGAGGCCATTGCCGAAGTGGATAAGATAGTGAAGAAACTGTCGTCGGAGGAGATCGATGTCGACACGCTGGCCACCGACGTGAAGCGGGCTACGCAACTGCTCGAAATCCTGGAGGCCAAGCTGCATAAAACCCAGGATGAGATGAAGACCCTGCTCAAGAGTCTGAAGTGAGAGCTGACGACGGTGGTGCGCAACTGTCAAATATTTGACCGAATAGTTGTCGGATTGAAGGCTTTTTAGTAATTTTGCCTAACTAAATAGGATACAGAGTCGTCGACTCATAAATAGAATGTGTTATGAAGAATATTGACTGGTCCAGTTTGTCGTTCGGCTATACGCCGACCGACTACAATGTACGCTGTTACTATCGTAATGGCAAGTGGGGGGAAATAGAAGTCTGCTCGGATGAGTACCTCAGGCTTCACATGGCTGCTGCATGTCTGCACTACGGTCAGGAGGCTTTCGAGGGCTTGAAGGCTTACCGCTGTCCGGATGGCAAGATACGCGTGTTCCGGATGGACGAGAATGCCAAGCGCCTGCAGAGCACCAGCCAGGGCATCGTGATGCCTGAAGTGCCGACTGAAATGTTCGAGGAGATGGTGAAGAAGGTGGTGCGCCTCAATCAGGAATGGGTGCCTACTTATGAGAGTGGCGCAACGCTCTATATCCGTCCCTTGCTCATCGGTATCACACCGCAGGTGGGTGTGAACGCAGCCAAGGACTATCTGTTCCTCATCTTTGTCACCCCCGTGGGTCCTTATTTCAAGGGAGGCTTCCAATGCAATAAATATGCCATCATCCGCGATTTCGACCGTGCAGCTCCTTTAGGTACCGGCACTTATAAGGTGGGTGGCAACTACGCTGCCTCACTGAGGGCTCACACCATTGCCGCCAGTAAGGGATATGGCAGTGAGTTCTATCTCGATGCCAAAGAGAAAAAGTACGTTGACGAATGTGGCGCAGCCAACTTCTTCGGTATCAAGGACAACACTTACATCACCCCTAAGAGTACTTCGATTTTGCCCTCGATTACCAACAAGAGCCTCATGCAACTGGCCGAGGACCTGGGCATGAAGGTGGAGCGCAGACCTGTGCCGGTGGATGAGTTGCCTACCTTCGAGGAGGCCGGAGCCTGCGGTACCGCCGCTGTCATCTCGCCTATCTCGGAGCTCGATGACCTTGATACTGGCAAGAAGTATGTCTTTGGGGATAAGCCAGGACCTTGGTCGACAAAGCTCTACAACACCCTTAGGGGTATACAGTACGGCACGATTGAGGACAAACATGGTTGGACTACCGTTGTTGTTGACTGACAATAGACTACAGGCAGAGAATGAAGTAGGAGCTGTCAGATGCGCCTCCCTTTATTCTCTGCTCCTTTCATTCCCTGCTTAACAACTATTCTGCAATTCATTCTATGGGCAAAGGTAAACTGGCAAAATTCGCCGACATGGAGACATTCAGCAATGTCTATCAATATCCGTTCTCTGTCATAGGCCACGATATCTGTCCAATGCAAGGCCACTGGAGAGAACGATGCTTCGGCAACGATCACCCCATCGTGCTTGAACTCGGCTGTGGCAAGGGAGAATACACGGTGGAGTTGGCCCGCCTCTTTCCCGACGTGAACTTCATCGGCGTCGACATCAAGGGGGCACGCATGTGGACCGGAGCCAAGATGGCCTTGGAGCAGAAGCTGGAGAATGCGGCTTTCCTGCGAACCAACATTGAAATCATCGACCGTTTCTTCGCGCCCGGAGAGGTGGAAGAGATATGGCTCACCTTCTCCGACCCGCAGATGAAGAATGCCCATAAGCGCCTCACCAGCACTTTCTTCCTGGAGCGTTATCGACGCTTCCTCGTCGACGGCGGGTTGCTGCATTTGAAGACCGATTCTAATTTCCTCTTTACTTATACACGCCTCATGGCCGAGCACAACGCACTGCCCGTAGAGGTGACAACGGAAGACCTCTACCACGACCCGAATATAGATGAGGCTACACGGCAGATTCTCTCGATTCAGACCTACTACGAGAGGATGTGGTTGGAGAGGGGACTCGCTATCCGTTATCTGCGCATGCGCCTGCCCCATGAAGGAAGCCTGTCGGAGCCTGAGGTGGACATTCCGATTGACGACTACCGCAGTTATCGCAGAGAGAAGCGTACCCCGCTCGAAACAGGGCGATAGAAGCGGAGAGGCTGGCTCTTAGATTATTCATATTTTAACTTGACAAAAGCATGACATTATATCCTAAGCTTATTACCGATGCTCTGGCTACCGTGGTCTACCCGGGAACGAAGAAGAACCTAGTGGAGAGTGAGATGGTGGCCGACAACATACGTATCGACGGTATGAGCGTGAGCTTCTCGCTCATCTTCCCTCGTGAAACCGATCCTTTCCTTAAGTCGACACTCAAGGCCGCTGAGGCTGCCATTCATTACTACGTCGGCAAGGAGGTTGAGGTGACTATTGGTACCGAATTCAAGAGTGCTCCGAGACCCAAGCCCGGACACATGCTGCCCGGCGTGAAGAACGTTATCGCCGTGAGCTCTGGCAAGGGAGGAGTGGGCAAGAGCACCGTGGCCATCAATCTGGCTGTGGCGCTGGCCCGGCTCGGCTATAAGGTGGGACTGCTGGACACCGATATCTTTGGTCCCTCAATGCCCAAGATGTTTGGCGTGGAAGAAGAGCGCCCCTTTGGTACCGAGAAGGATGGGCGACAGCTGATTGTGCCCATCGAGAAGTATGGCGTTAAGATGATGAGCATCGGCTTCTTCATCGACCCCGACAAGGCTACACTGTGGCGGGGTGGAATGGCGACGGCTGCACTCAAGCAGCTGATTGCTGATGTCGATTGGGGAGCATTGGATTTCTTTATCCTCGATACTCCTCCTGGCACCAGCGACATCCATCTCACGCTTCTGCAGACGCTGTCCATCACCGGGGCTGTGATTGTGAGCACGCCCCAGCAGGTGGCATTGGCTGACGCAAGAAAGGGCATCGATATGTACCGCAATGACAAGGTGAACGTGCCCATCCTGGGGTTGGTGGAGAATATGGCATGGTTTACACCGGAAGAACTGCCCGACAATAAGTACTACATCTTTGGACGCGACGGGGTGAAGAACCTGGCCAAGGAAATGGATTGCCCCTTGCTGGCGCAGATTCCTATCATGCAGAGCATTCGTGAGGGAGGCGACGACGGCAAGCCGGCAGCCCTCCGGGCTGACAGTATCATGGGACGTGCCTTCCTGAATCTGGCTCAGGCCGTGGTGACGGTGACCAACCGCCGCAACAAGGATATGGGTCCTACAAAGATAGTGCAGGTAAAGAACGGATAGCAAGTTGCCTTAGCCGGATGCTACAACGGGCACAGGAGATTCTCCGACAGGGAGGGTACTCCTGTGCCCGTTGGCATATTGTGAAAGTAAGCTTGCGGAGCGCTGTCTGCCAAGATGAAAGGATGGAGAAGGCGCGCATGGCATCAGACGCCGACTTAGCTTTTACTGGTTTGTTTCCGTTGTTGCTTTATCTGCAATGCTTTGTCGCGCAAGGTGCGAATACGCTCCAGGGCATGCTCGCGGGTGCTGACAATCTGATAGCGATAGACAAGACAGGTAAGGAAGAAATAGACTACGACCTGAATCCAAAGGGCCTGATACTCGGTAGTGATGTCGCCCAACGTTCCTCCCATAGAACTGGTTTGGAGGAATCCGCGTACTCCCCAGGTCGACGGGAAGAGCATGGCCACCCCCTGCCAGATGCCCGGCATGTTGCTCAGTGGCCACGAGATGCCGGTCATGAACAGCATCGGTACGGAGGTGAAGACAACAAGAAGGATGACGTTCTCCCGGTAGCGAACCAGACAAGAGAGCGACATACCGAAGAAGATGCAGGCCAGCACATAGGGTACCATCAGACCCAGAAGTGTTTGGGACGACTCTATGCTGGTGTAATGGAAGAACCGCGGCACGCATAGGGTGATGTAGGCTGCCATCACAGCGTAGACCATGAAATAGCATAGAGCCTTACCCAGGACAATACGGAAGATGCCATTATAGTGCTTTGAGATGGGAACGAGGTCCTTATAACGGTTGTTCTCACGCGCTGTGCCAGCGGCGAGACCAATTCCTAAAAGCAGGGTCTGCTGCAGGATGAGCATCAGCACACCAGGGATGATGGCATTGCCGTAACCGCCCGTAGGATTGAATATTCTTACCTCGTCGAAGGCCAAAGGCTGAGTGGTTATCTGGTCGTCGCGGTTGGTCATGTTGTTCGACAGTGCTATCTGTATGTCGGCATTCATATCGCTGGCCACGGCCTGTGCAGTCTGATAGATGGCCTTGTAGGTGAGCATGAGGCTCATGTCGCAGTATACTCCCACATGGCTCTGCTCGTGCCGTCCCAGATTGGTAGCGAAGTCCTGTGGAAAGTACAGCACACCATGTACTTGCTGCTTGCCCACCATATCGCGTGCTTCTTCGAGATTGTTGCAGAACCAGGCGGCCTTGGTGTCGGGACTGGCGTCGAACTTCTGAATGAAGCGTCGACTTTCCTGGCTGTGCGACATGTCGACGATGGCTACCGGCACCTCATGTACTACCTCGTTATTGTATATCCATGAATAGAGCAAAGGGTAGAAGAGAGGTACAAGGATGCAGAAGATGAGGACGCCCTCATCGGTGAAGGCCGACCTCATTTCCTTAGCCCAGATGTAGCACATGTCGCTCAGGCCTTCCTTTATGGTGGCACCGAGTCCATGCTTTCGGTTGCTCTGTGGGTCAGGATGCTTTTCGTATGACTGTTGTCCGTTCATATTCCTTGTCCTTAATGGGTCTAATCCTTGCTCTTTCAGTTACGGTATATAGATATATTCGAGCATGGCCTTCTTGATGTGGCCAATGGTGAATATAGGTAGGGCGGCTATGGCGCAGAGTGCAAGTATGTTGAAGTAGGCGTCCGACAAGGGGAAGCCATTGAAGATGCATATCTGATAAATCATATAGTAATGTCTCAACGGGAACAATTGAGCCAAGGCTTCAATCATAGAGTCCATGGCGAAGACGGGGAACGTGGCGCCACAAACCGAGAAACTCAGTACTGACCACAAGGCACAGATGCTCATTGACATGCGCAGAGAGGGCATGAGGCCGAAGGCAAAGATGCCAAAGCCTTCAGCCGCCAGCACGCTGAGCACTGAGAGCAGTAGTATGGGGATGCAGCCGCCTGGGTGGGGGAAGTTCAGAACTTCGAAGATGTAGAAGTCGAAGCTTAAGAAGATGGTCAGGAAGATGAGGGTCTGCGGAAGTAACTTCCCACTGACAGCGATGCCAATGTTGCCTCCTGCCATCTGAATCCATTCCTTGGACCGTCCGAACTTCAGCTCTGTGCCAATGGAGTAGGGAGTGATAAGGAAGACGAACAGCATCAGTACGCCTGGTATCATGGCTGTGCTAAGATAGATATTGTAGTTGCTCCACGGATTGCCGATCATATGCAGGTCGACGCTGATGGGCTGAAGAAAGGTGCGTATTTCCCGTCCGGTCTTGCCCAAGGCTGAAAGCTTTGTCTTGCCTACGGCTGCTGAGCCGAGGACCGAAATGGTCTTCAGGTCGCGGAAGAGCAGGTTGCCAGGCAGCAGTGTGACGGTGCTGTAGTAGAAAGATATCTTGGGTTGGTTGCCTGATGCCAGTCCGCTCGTGGTACCTTTGGGTATAAGCAGGAAGGCGTATATCTGACCGCGTTGTATGGATTCCCGGGCATCGTTC
>Ga0256406_1001567_pt1 | contig 36247 bp, 36 predicted proteins | sample RumenRJG_03DNA_FD_185986 | JGI IMG/M metagenome (GOLD analysis project Ga0256406, IMG submission 185986) | Bovine rumen microbial communities from Lethbridge, Alberta, Canada - RJG_03 | ecosystem: Host-associated > Mammals > Digestive system > Stomach > Rumen | place: Canada: Alberta | collected...
ATCATGGGGGCGTGGCATTGAAAAAGTGCTGGCTGCATGCAAGGAGTATGGATGTCCAACACCTCAATGGGTGTTTGATGGATCAGTACTGAGTATGACGATGAAATACAAGAAGGCTGAGAGCGAGGATGAAGATAAGAAAGACAGCTATGATAAGATTTCAAATAAAGATGCTATCTTGGACAAAATAGTCCGAGATGTGTCCGAGATATGTCCTAGACATGACCGAGATGTGTCCCAGATGTTATTGATTATTGCAAAGAGTGGTCGAGGCGAATTGGGCATTGCGACTTTAATGGAATCAGCTAAGAAAACATCAAAGCGACAATACAGAAGAGATATCCTCGTTCCAGCTTTGGAATCCGGGCTCATCGAGCGCACAATCCCCGACAAGCCAACTTCTCGTTATCAGAAGTACCGGTTGACCGACAAGGCTTTGAAAATACTGAAAGATGGCAAATGACTATGACAATGGAATATCTAATATCCGACCTTCGCTCTTCCATCCCTATCTTACAAAAGATAGTGGAGGGGCAGACATTGTCTTTTGATGAGGCATGGTCGTTGGTTACCATATATAAAAGGTATAGGAACTCCAGCGCTTTTGTTGACTATGTAGAGGATACTCCGAAGTCGGAATATGCCAAATTGCATAGAGATGCGGCTGCTCTTACTAAGGAAACAAGCGCAATTCTTCATATATATTATGATGGCAAGGAACTGTTCAAGTCTTTTGACCCTAAGCCAATATATAACGAGCATCTCAAACCATCATATTCTGCCTACCTGCAGGCGAAGGAGGTGTCGGTAAAGGCTTATGATGACTTCAAACCGATACAGAACAATATGGATTTTCCTGAACTTCATTACTCACAGGATGAAATTCCGCACATGTGGAAGATCTACAATGAGAAAAAGGAGTATTCTGACAAGTGCAGCAATCGCACAAAGGAACTGTTTGAGGTTTACGATAGGGAAAGGAGAAGAACAGCAGGGCTGTTCAACTTCAAGATGAGTGCGTTCATCATGCTGGTATATAGCCTTGACGAGATGGGCAAGGCTCTCCTTGCTGACCTTAACGACATTGCAGGAAGGGGGGATAACGTATGAGTTCTTTGTTCTCCAGATTCAACCGGGCGAAGGAGCAGTTCCGTTGGCTGAACTATCAAATTTGCTCGGACATAGAAGAACTATGTAATGGCAAAATCATTGAGCTGGTCGACTGGCCCGACTTTCTCAACTGGTTCAACCTCCGTTCGACGGAAGAGGACATTGTTCCCAAGGACAAGCGAAAGATAGAGTATCTCGTACACACGCTCGCCGACTATATTGATGCTGAAAAAGACATATCACGCTATGGCGATGTCACCATCTATCCTAAATGGGAGAAGCTCGACGAAGAAGAGAGACTGTTAAAACTGCTATCTCTTGACAAGGCTGACAGGGCAAAGGTCATCAAGGAGACATGGGAGAAGAATGTTATTGAAAAGTGCGCCATCTCGTATAAGGAGCACAAGAAGCATCGTGCCGAAGTTAAGCAGAGTGATTTCTATGGCAACTACCGCTCACAAAGTAAAAAGAACAGTGATTTCGTGAAGGACATCCATGAGATTTTACACAATTATAAGAAGTTCGAGGTAGGTAAAGCGTAATTTTACCCACAGATGACATAGGGCCACGCGTTTTTACCCGTACGTTAGCATAGTTTAATATTGGAGCCGCTTACGTTGCTGATTATCAGTAGTGTAAGCGGCTTCATTTTGTTATTCTTACCCGCAAACTATCTTTTTGCCCCTCAAACATTAACCGAACTTTGCAGAAAATCATTCTAAAGAGTTCGAAAATGAAAGTAAATGAAATCCTCAACTATCCCAACGTTCAAGTAGTCTTGAATATTGCGGATTTGAAAGAGCTCTTCCTTCAATGGCAGAGCGAAGTGAGTAATGATGTTACACCTGTGGAGGAAGTCTATCTTACTCCTGACGATGTGGCGAGTAAGTACCATGTCTCAAAGGTCACCCTTTGGCGTAACGCCAAGAGTGGAACATGGCCAAAACCGGTTAAGATCGGGCGTAAGGCTCTGTACCGAAAGTCGGAGATAGAGAAAGTGTTGAACCCTGACAAGATAGGAGGGTAAGCTATGCAGGACAACACTACTCTCAATCCACAGCAGAAGCAGAATCTTATTGGCTCCGAACTGCAGAAAGCTGAGCAGGCAAGTGCCGGTGTCCCCATATCTGTGGGCATGCTCTCCATCAAGAGTGCCAACCTCACGCTGACAGAGGCAAGCATGACGGCGAACCCGAAGCAGCTCTATGGTGAGTTCTGGTTTGAGCATGAGATAGGCTGTCTCTTTGCCGACAGCAATGTCGGTAAGAGCATCCTTGCCATGCAGATTGCCGAGGACATTGCCAAGACGGGCGAGACCGTCCTCTACTTCGACTTTGAGTTGTCGGAGAAGCAGTTCCAGCTTCGCTTCACCGACGAGCAGGGCAATCTTCACCACTTCCCGTCCACGCTCTACCGTGTGCAACCCGATATGAACCTCATTGCGTCTCTTGACATGCCCTTCGAAGATGCGCTGATGGCGAACATAGAGCAGGCTGCAATGGCGACAAAGGCGAAAGTGCTCATTATCGACAACATCTCCATCCTTTGCATGCAGATGGAGAAAGGCGAGGACGCGGCCATGCTGGTACAGCGCCTGCGGACCTTGAAGAACAAGCATGGCTTCTCCATTCTCATCATTGCCCACACGCCAAAGCGCAACATGAGCATGCCCATCACACAGAACGACCTTGCGGGCAGCAAGAAACTGTTCAACTTCATCGACAGCTGTTTTGCCATCGGACTGAGCGCGCAGGGCGGCAACATGCGCTATGTCAAACAGGTCAAGGTGCGCAACTGCGAGATGCGTTTCGGCGGCGACAACGTGATGGTGTGCCATGTTGAGAAAATCGGTACGATGGTGCAGTTCATCAACATGGGAACAGACCCGGAGCATGACCACCTCCGGATGGTCAACCGCGACGAGCAAGTGCAGGAGGCACGCCAGCTGTCTGCATCGGGACTGTCCATTCGCGACATAGCCAGCCGCATGGGTATCTCGAAGTCCACCGTTGACCGCATGCTGCATGAAGATGCCACTGTCCCAAGCGGACAGAAGGGACAAGCGGGACAGTTGGGACAACAGGAAGAAGTGTCCCACCTGTCCCAAGTGTCCCAATATCCCAGTGGGACAGCTGGTGAGAATACCGAACCTCTAAAGGATAAAACATGATGGATCGATATAATGACTACATTGAACCCATGTACGTTCCTTTCGACTACGTTGTCAACTCGTTCAGCCGCGAGAACTACTTCTTCCGTTTCCTTCGTACCGGTTGTCACGTCAGTGAGTCTGACTTGGAGCGACTGCAATGCCGTTATCTTATCGGTTCCACAAAAGACGGAAGCATCATCTATTGGCAACTGGACTTCAACGGCAATGCCCGTTCCGGCAAAATCATGCAGTATGATGCAGCTACAGGACATCGGGTAAAGGACAGCCATGCCGTCGGTTGGGTACACTCCAAACTCATTCAGACGGGTAGGCTGACCGATGACTTTGTCCTGAGCCAATGCCTCTTCGGCGAGCATCTTCTCCACAGCGATCCTATAGATAATGTGGCGGCGATCGTAGAGTCGGAGAAGAGTGCCTTGCTGGGCTCGCTGGTCTATCCCCAATACACATGGCTGGCTACGGGAGGGAAATGTAACCTGACACCGCACAAGACAAATGCGCTTGTCAACCGAACGGTCGTTCTCTTCCCCGATGTTGATGCATACGATGAGTGGAAAGAACGTGCAAGACGTCTGTTCTTACCCAAGCGTGTAATCGTTTCTGACCTTCTGCAAAGGGTGGCAACCTCTGAGGAACGGGAGAAAAAGATTGACATTGGCGACTGGCTCATTGACGCGCTGAAACAAAAGAGTGCACCAACCGATATGGATAATGACAAGGCAAAGCCTCCTTAGTATTTCCGAGATGAGCCTCGCAGAGCTGACTTTGCCACGGCAGGGTTATAGCACACTAGTACCCTAAAGGGTACTGTGTGCAAGGAACCGAGCTTCCCTTGACCCTTTCGGGGGATTCTCCCCTCGCCCCCATTGCATAGAAAGACTTTTGTCAATCAACTTAGTTAGAGAATAAGCAACACAAATAATAACATACAACTTATAATCCGCCTTGAACTCCCTCCCCTTTCGGGGAGGGCTGGGGAGAGGCTTTAATACTATGGGAAAGAAAACCTGTATAAGAATTGAGAACATGAAGCCGAGCAGTGAGATTCACAACCTTCGGCTGAAAGAACTGGACTATGTCCGTAAGGATTTAACCCCTCTGAATGAGTCGTGGTTTGACCCACGCTATGAAGGAAGGAGCATTGCTGAAATCCGTGATGACATTGCCAAACGTTACAAGGAAGCCGTGGGGCAGAAAGTCCAAACGAAAATGGTGATGTTCAAGGAAGGCGTAGTAGTCATTGACGAGAACACCACCATGGAACAGTTGAAAAACCTTGCCGTTGCATTCGAGGAGAAGTTCGGCATCAAGACGATGCAGATACATATCCACCGTGACGAGGGCCATCAGAACAGCAAGGAATGGAAGCCTAACCTTCACGCCCACATGACCTTCGACTGGACGAAGCCCAACGGCAAGAGCATTCCGTCAAAAGAGACTCCATATGCCAAAATGCAGACCATCACTGCGGAAGTCCTCGGCATGGAGCGTGGCGTGAGTTCCGACGTTGAGCACCTCAATGCCGTGCAGTACAAAAACAAGAAGGAAGGAGAGCGACTTTTCGCCTTGCAACAGCAGAACACGGAACTTCAAGGGCAAGTAGAGCAGTACCAGCAAAGCAACGAGCAACTGCGTTCAGAGAATGAAGAACTTCTTCTAAAGGCTGAAGAAATCCGCAAGGCTGTTGCCGCCCTTGAAGATGAGGTGAGGAAACTCAACATCACCAGAAAAGGCAAGCAGGCAGTATTGATTGCCCTCAACAAGATTACCAACATGTTCGGCAAGTCTGACCTCCAACTTGAGAAGGAGCAGCTGCAAGCCAAGGTTGAAGATGGCGAGAAAAAACTTGCTGTTTGGCAACTCAAGGTTGAGAAGTTGCAAGCTGACCTTGAACGCCGTACCGCTGAGCGTGATGCTGCCCGCAAGGAAAAAGCGACCCTTGAACGCACCGTGTCACAAAAAGACAAGGAAATCAGCAATCTTGAATCTGACCTCATAAAGTCACGCAAAGAGAGCCTCCGTCTTGGACGTATCGCTGAGCCATGGAATCACGTCTTGCCAGATGTTGTTAAGATTGATAGATGCCATGTGGTAAGGACACCACGTGGTCATGCCATCCAACTTCATATAGAAGGCAATAATCCTACGTTGGTAAATGTCTCCTATGAGAACTTCGAGCGTTACCGCAAGGCTGAAATCTCATTGGACCACCTTATCGCTATCTATGCCACGCATGAGATTGACGTAGCAGTGGCAAGAAAGATAAGAGGCATGAGCCCTACCGAACGCAAGGTAGCAATAGCTAAGCTCGCTAATACGTTGTTCCATGCTTTGTCTGTCATCCTCTACCCGGCACTTGCAGCCAATGTCTCCGTCTCACATGGTACCAACGGCTATGTTGGCATCAGACATAAGAGCCTTGATGAAATCATCCAAGAATTGAGGGAGCAAGGCTTCAAAGTTCACTACTAAATGTTATGACTCACATAATCACATTCTCGTAGAATAGATTGTGTGAGTTGTTTCCAGCCTTGTTTGCGTACACGGTGAAAAATATCTTCAGTTTTTTAGTCAAAAAGTTGGAGTTTTCAAAAATTATGCTTTACTTTGCAAAAGTGCTGTCGATTAAAACAAATTGGCAGCCTGGTTTTTTATTAAAAAGGGGCATTATGTCTTCTTCCTACGTGTACAAGGCTTAGGGACTTCACACACGTTGAACAGGAGAAAGTGTAATAGTCTCCACGCATATAGCGTGGGGGCTGTTATCCTACTTCTATTCATCAAGGTTTCCTAGTACCTGTACACAAGGACGTGGATACAGCACCGCGTTAATTAACTAGAAACGCAGAACATAGATAAATAAACTAAAGGCTATTTCTTAAAGATGAAACGACATATTATTGCCATTTTGTTTGTGGCTTGGGCATTCTGCTTGATAGGTCTGTTTGCCATTGTTACTTTCTATATTGATAGGAAGAGAGATAGGCTTCGTGCTGAAATAAAGGACAATATAACAAAGTTATTTGAAGGGCAATCTAGTGGTGACGCTTTCGTCTCTAATGATGATGGATTATTTTTTGAGGATTATAGCGGTCAACCGGTGCGCCATTATAAACGTATTTCTATACCCAAACGTCCTGGTAAAAGTAGTTTTGCTGCCAAGATAGACTCAAAGATTGATGAAAAAATTCAAGATGATTGGTATCAAAGCTATGGCGATTTGGCTTCTCTATATGAATTAAATTGGGGAGACAAATATCCAAACGAAAATGATGAAGGATGGAATATTGTGAGAATCTATTGCTGGTCTGATGATGATGATTTCATCCAAACTAACACTTTTTTCCCTTATAAAGTTGGGTTAAAAGACACAGATTGGGGAAATAATTATAGTGTTGAGCAAGCTGTTAATGAGGCTTTCGATTTTTACGCAAATAGCCCTAAGTCTAGAATTTCCAAACGATTCCAAAAAGAAACGATTAATCAATTTTGGTCGAAAATATATGCATGTTGCAACAGCTATTTTACAATATCAGAGAATAAAAATGTTAATGGATGGAAAGCAGGAACTCCCATCTGTATACCTAAAGGCAAAAACTTTGAACAAGCTCAAAGAGTTTCTCCTTATGAAAATGGGTGGATGCAAAATGGATTCTACCGCGTCTTTATTGCTGCTACCCAAGAAAAACACTTTATGATTAAAGAATATGAGTGGGCTGCTGCTAACGATAAGAAGAAATTCCTTTTATGGTATGGAATTGGCTTATCCATAATTTTTCTTGCATTTATAATTCCTTTAATTATTAGAAAAAACAAGGCAAAACAGAGAAGAGAAGAAAATCTTTACAAACGTCTTTTGCGTCAATGTAATCCTAAAGAGTTTTTGAAGGAATACGATAAGGACAAAGTAGAAAAGGCAAATAATATATACAAAAGGATTTTAGAGACATCTCCCGAAGATACAAAGACTCTTTTAGAGATTTTGGACATAGTTAGTTCAGATTTAGGAGTATCTCTAATTGATAAGGAAGAACTGGATGACCTAAAAAACAAGGTGAATCCTCAAAACTTCATAACCCCTTATAACTCTGAAAAAGTTGCATTGGCTAATGAACTTTACTCCCAACTAACTCAAGACGATCTTACATATAGAGATTTCCTTGAGGTAAAGGAAAAAGCAAAACAACTATTCTAAACTATAAATCATTTTTATGTGCATTTCTCCTCTTAACATAAGATTGAGACTTTCTCTTGACATAAGGAAAGTCTAGATATTCTATGCTTAAATTGCATTTTCCATCATATTGTGAAAATTGTGTTCTTGACACTATTATATTACCCCGAGATAACTTCCACGTATACTTATAAGAATATGGGGAATGATTCCCTGTAACTACTGAATGCTTGCCATATTTTTTATCCATTTGGGCTATAAGATTATTAAAAGTAGCTTTGGTGTCTCTTATTGATTCAACATTTACAGATGATACACCATGGTCAATATAAGGAGCCCTAACTAGTATGTATGCATTCTGAAACATCCAAAAGTCACCATTCAAAGAGCACCAATATTCATCATCATCCGTACCATAATCATGCGTGCCACTGTAAGTTACAGTAACATTTTTAGCTTGCAAAGCTCTTGTAAAGTCATTTATATTTCCACCCATGCGAATACCCATGAATGATAAATGCTGTTGTGCAAGTATTCCTACTGTTGCAAAGAAGGAGAACATAATGAGAAATGATAGCCTTTTCATATTATAACTATTTGAATGCAAAGATATAATTATTATTTTATATCTGCAAGACTTTTCAAAAAATATGTCCAGTTGTAAAATATGTTTTAGAAGCTACACAAAGCCATTCTGGATAATAAGGTTATGAAAGTATAGAAGAGGAGTGCGCCTGCCTTTAAAGCAAATGCACATCCTCTTCTAATGATTAATGTTCTTTACGTACCCCTTTGTGGGGCTTGCCATTCTGATTCACATCAACAATGCGACCAGTATCCGTGTCTCTTTTATACCACAATCCATTTTGGGGATTTTGAAATTGAGACCTTTTACGAACAGCTCCATTACGATGTCCATCACCTGAAGGTGGATTTGTTGCCATCTTTTGTCCTCTTATCTTCTACTTCCGAATTATGCAGCCGAAAGTACACTGCCTAATTTAACCAACAAAATCTGTACCAACCAAACCCTTATTAGAAAAGATTTTTGACTGCCTCAAAAGTTACAGAAGTTGTATAGCGGCCTTTATCGTCTATGCCTTCTTTCGAATAAATGATTATAGGAAAGAATTCCGAATAAACACCAAGATGTACTAAAGCGTCATTTGCCATTTTTGTGGGCGTTCCTCTGAACGGGAATCCTTCATTAGTAGCTTCGCACACAAAACCATTTTGTCTTAGTCCATCTGAATTTAATTCATCAGCAGAAAGAAATCTGCCATTCAAATACTCAATTTTTAACATATGTATATTATTTAAAAAAACAATGCAAAGATATAACCTTTGTTTTGTAAACGCAATACCATAACAAAAGTAGTAAGCTAATTAAATAAAAGTAGTTAGACTTCCTAAGAGATATCTTTAAATAAGCTGTAGCAGTACGAGGTATACTTTTCAAGCTATTTCTAATGATTACATAGATGTTCAGCCTTAATATGTCGCCACTTTGTCGCCAAAAACACAAATAAAATTTGCCAAATAGCTGATAGTAAGCTATCTGGCATTTAATCTTTGTGCGCCTGACGGTTCCTGCCTTTCCATGGCGTGAACCTTCGTTCAAAAACGGGTGTATTTATCTATCCCCGTCACTTCCGCTATTTCGTTAATCGCACTGCATCTCAAAAGGCTGGCATCGTAATACCTGAAAATATTACTTCAATAACTCAGCAAGAAGCTGAAAAAAGTTGACTTGGTGGCAGCTCACGTCCCTGTATTTTAAAATGGTGGAAGCCCATATCCAAATACTTATTCAAATCCAGCGGAAGAATATAGTTTGTTCCGTCTAAGAACTCTTTTGTATAGCCCTGTTTAGAAAGTGCAATACTTGCACTTCTATGTTGAACTTGCCTACCACCTCTCCAAAGACTGGAAGTCCAGAAGTAGTTATACCTTTGCCCATGAGTTTGTATTTTTTTGGTTTGCAATACAAAATTACAAACTCTAGGGGAGAGTCAGCGGGCTTTCCCCGCTTTTTATTCGAGAGGAAACTCAAAATTGGCTACCTGACATTTTTATCGGACAGCAATAGATATAAACCGACTGATGGTTAATATCGAACAATCGACGGTTATATTGTCGAAGCTGCTGGATGATTTCGTCGGGAACATAGCTTCCGAGAATCAGATCCTTGCGGAGGCAGTTGGCTATCTACACCACATCCTTGATACCACTCTTGCGACTGGAAAGTAGAGCCTTTTCAAATCTAAAGAAACAAAAAAACGCTACGGTGGAAGGGCTATGAATATAATAATAAGGGTAAACTAAAGAACGGGAACCGCAGCTGAGGCTGTCAGCGCGGATCCCGCTCTAATATTAAAACGTTTCTTACCAGTCCGTATCAGGAGCAGAAGAGGGTGTAGACTTTAAGACCTCTTCCACCTCCTTTACTGTATTTTGTGCTTTTTGGAACAACTTTGGAAAAGCTGCATTGTATAATTTGTGGCGCTCTGTCTGGCTTTCGTTGACAGGCTGGAACTCACTGATACGGTCGCGTATGTCTTCACTTTCGTTGATGTTCGACCGCTTGCCTGTATAGTAGCTCAAAATGACGGAGATTCTGGCTCTTCCGTCTTTCGCATCTACCCGAAGTATAAATGGCGCATTCAGGAAATACGAAGAAGGGAAAATCCTGCCCTCATAAAATTGGAGATATTCTCCCTCGCCTGCCACAACCCCACTCTCTGGGGAGTTGATGACAATCTTATACTTCGTGTCCTTGTAAGCATTCTCCAAATACTTCTGTGCGGCAGTGTAAATTTCATGTCGCTGAAGTGCAAGACCTTCCACTACCTTAGCGACAACCACATCACCATTTTTGTCCACCGTATAATCTTTCCCCTTCACCTGTGCCAGAGATGTGAGTGCAAGAGCGACGGCTATGACTGTTACGAATAATCTTTTTGTCATAAGGCATTTGTAGCTAAATGATATACCCTGCCTGCTTTGAGTTTTAGAGCAGACATGGACTCATCTTCATTTTCGATTGGGTATTCCGTGCTGGTCTTTCTGGATACCCTTAATGTTTACACCCCACCCCTTTACTTTCGTAGAGGATGTGCGATAGGCACCAAAGAACCAACTATGCTTCTCAGTCTCAAACTCCGGCTCAAGAATAATGTCCACGTCGGAATTCTCCTTGGCGCGATACAGAGCCTGTGCCTCGCGCTTCGACAAGCCTTTGTAGCGGTTGGCGCTCTTCAAGGTCTTGTTGCCGTTGCGCTCCAACTGGATGAAGCCAAACAGCGTGGCCGTGTTTACGGAAGCCTGCACTTTCTTTGCGTTGGCATAGTCAAGGTCAGCCTCAACGTAGGTGTTGATGTTGTTGTTGCCGAGGCTCATGATGGCAGCCTCTTTCTGATACGTAGCGCAACTTGTGAAGCTCATTGCGAGCAGGCCTGCGCACATGGCCGTGAGGAAAGATAACTTTTTCATTGTACACTGAAAAGTTATGCCCGTCAGACACCCAGAACAAGGCTTGTTTATTTATAAAATCGCAAACCACTCAAAAAGAAAGCGGGGTGTCTGGCTTCTGCTCGTTCGTTGCCTTCAGGTCGTCGGAAACCTCACAAATAAACAAACAGACATGATACCCACGCCCTTGGTATATAACATTGCTCACTCATAAGGTGTGCATGACGGCATGGTTAGCCGCCGGCACACCAAACGGGACAGCCTGTATTGTACCAACCCGTAGCATCTACCTCTGCATTGCTCTTGATTTGTGTTCTGAAGTTCCGACGTTCAAGACAACCAAAAACAAACGTTAGCAAACACTTTTCTCAATAAGTGGTGCTCCCTCCCTGTAGCCGATCCGACATCTTGCGAAGACGGCCCATCGTGAGCAAGCTCTGCAAAGTTACACATTATATTTTAGATAATGGATAAAAAAGGGAGAAAATATTTAATTTATTGTGCATTTATTGGGCGGGCAAAACAATATTGAGGGATTTTCGCAACTTTGACCTCAAAAGAAATGAAATGACAATCCCGATAAGAGAAACGTCCAACGAAAAATAACTCAAGTTTCAGAAGCAAAATATAGTGACAAAATAAGACATAAAAAGGCTTTGAATGTTTCCGTATCTCACGGAAAATGAGTAACTTTATGGTGTCAAAAACAAGAGGCTCACTCATTCAAAGCCATGCGCAAAAATACTAAAATTTTCTCAGAGATCAGCAACTTTTTCCAAGGAAAACAGCAATTTGCCCTTCTTCAGGCCTATTCTAGCCTTGTTGACAGGTTAAATCTAAGCAGCAGGATGCTTGGTGGAATTAAAAAGCCGAACTGCAAGTTAACAAATCTCCAAATATTTTACATTCTCTTGTTTATGCCATTTTTTGACATCAAAGGCTTCTCCCACTATGCCGGTCTCTGTGCTCGGTCGTATGTTCTCGGGAAAGAAGAATTTGTTCTACGACTTTATGTCGCAGGACAATGTCGATTGGCGAAAAGTCCTTTACCATATTGTAAGAAAAATGATTGAAGGAATTACCATTAGGGCTGACCAAAAGGAATCAGGCCTTCCCTCTGTTCTTATCGTGGATGGCACGGACCTGCCAAAAACAGGATTTCACATTGAGAACATCGGCCGGGTATTCTCTCATGTAGCTTAACGCAGCATACTTGGTTTCAAGGCTTTGACAATGTGTTGGAGCGATTGAAAGACGGTTCTTGGGCTTGAGCAATGTCTGCTGGGAGAGAATGGCAAGAAGGGCTAGAAGCCGCAGGGCTTGACAGCAGAGCAACACAAAAGACGTTTTGCAAAGACCAGAGACAAGGATTGCATTGATACCAAGAGATTGGAGGAATACATGGTGTCGAAATGTGTGCTTATCAAGGAGATGGTGAAGCGCGCATGCGCACATCATGTTCCTTTTGACTACTTGCTTGTAGACAGCTGGTTCACCAATACGGGACTTGTAGATTATGTCTGTCATTTATACAAGAAGTTCCACCTGCTTGGCATGGGAAAGATGGGAAACACAAAATACGGCACCAAATGGGGGTGAGCTCACAGCAAAGGCTGTCTTGGAGAAACTAAAGGCGGCCAAGCTCATCAAACACAGTCGGGCACTTCATTGCAAGTATGCAGTTGTTGACGTTACCCTTGGCACAAGGAAAGTGCGGCTGTTCTTTTGCAAAAGGACAAAGGCAGAGAAATGGAAATTCCTTGTAACAACCAATCTCAAGCTGGACTTTATGAATGCATATCGTATCTATGCGATGGGGTATTGAAGTCTTCTATGAGGATAATAAAAGATACATGGGACTGTGTGATTGCTCCTGCCGAAACTTCATGTCTCAACTTGCACATGTGACATTGGTCACCATCGATGTATGCCTTCTCGCAAGTTACTCTGCGATATTAGGTGAAGGGGGCTTTGCGTTTCATAGTGCTTTAAGAGATTAAAGGATGATTCAATGGCTATATGTCGCCACTCTGTCGCCAATATTTCAAAAGCAAAATGCCAAATAGCTGATAACAAGCTATTTGGCATTTAATCTTGTGCGCCTGACAGGACTCGAACCTGCACTGCGTAAACAACTAGATCCTAAGTCTAGCGCGTCTACCAATTCCGCCACAGGCGCATACATAATAATAACGCTGTTTTTAGCGAGTGCTTTAGCGGGTGCTTTAGCGAAATGTGGTGCAAAGTTATGAAAAATATTTCATTTGAGCAAAGAAAAGATAAATGTTATTTGGGATGTTCAATAAAAAGACCGTTTTTTATTAATTTTGCAAGAAACAATGAAATAATCAACGAATGAAAAAGATACTTCTATTATCCGCATTGGCATTCTCTCTCCATGCCGGTGCACAGTCGAGACCCGCCTATGAGTTGGCGGGAAAGGACACGACGTGTCAGATCTTTGTTTATAGTCCCGGTGCAACGAAGGGCCTGCATGTTGCTTATCTCACTGATAAGGAGCAGTGGGAGGATATCGGGCAGCTTTGCGGGTCCGACTATGGGCCGTGGGGCGCTGAGAAGAAGATGTATACGCCGTATGTCCTTCATGCCGCCGACGGGTCATGGCGACTGCTCTTTTCTGTCAACAACTATGCGCCATGTTTCGCAGCGGCCTACAGTGAGGATCTTGTGACCTGGCGTCCGCAGGACTATCCGAGGATGAGCGAGAAAGGTGCCTTGGCTCCCGTGATGTTTCAGATGGACGACGGCTCTTTCGACATCTATTTTAAGACGAAGGATGGCTCGCGCCGGTATGTCAAGGCCGACAAGAACTTCCGCCATTTCAATGAGGACAGGACGCCAAGTTCTATCGGTGACGATGCCTGGATCATGGATTCTGCCACGGTAGCAGGACAGTTGTATTCCGGTAACCAGTTTGAGGTGCCAAAGGTACATCTCGACTATATCCTGAACTATTTTCATACCCTCGCTAATGCAAATAAGCTCTATGCTGAGCGCATGAAAGACGATGCCTCGCGCTTTGCTTCATTGGGCAACGGCGTCAGTGCCACACTGACAGTGGACGAGTCGAAGACAAAGAAGATCACGGACAAGCTCGTGGGCGTGTTCTTTGAGGATATCAGTTATGCAGCAGACGGTGGACTCTATGCTGAGCTCGTGCAGAACCGAGACTTCGAATATTCGGCTGCTGATCATTGGGGATGGAAGCCGGAGACGGCCTGGTCGTCCAATCATCCTATCGTAATCAGTACTGACAATCCGCTCTCTGCGAATAATCCACACTATGCGATCCTTACCAAGACCGACACATTATTTAATAATGGTTGGAGCGGAAAGAGCTGGGGCGTGACAACAGCGGCACCTTTGGAGCAGTTCGACTTCTCTGTTTATCTTCGTGCTGCCGATGGCGAGAAGAACCAGGTGCTTGTGTCGCTGATTGGCAAGAACGGACAGGTCTATGCCAAGGAGAAAATTAAGCTCGAAGGTGCTGGCTGGCAGCGCTATGCCTTGCCGCTTATTGTAGACAAGAAGATGGTGAAGGGAGATGTGAAGCTCGCCTTGACGCCGTTGAAAGAAGGAAAGGTGGACGTGGACATGGTGAGCCTCTTCCCGCACGATACTTTTAAAGGACACGGACTACGTAAAGACCTCGCAGAGGCTGTGGCTGCCCTGCATCCGAAGTTCATGCGCTTCCCCGGCGGTTGCATGAGTCATGGTCAGGGCTTGGACAATATCTATCACTGGAACGAGAGTGTGGGGCCCTGGCAGGACCGCAAGCCGGCAAAGAATATCTGGGGCTATCACCAGACGCGTGGACTGGGATTCCATGAGTATTTTCAGTTTTGTGAGGACATCGGTGCAGAACCTTTACCCGTGCTTGCCGCTGGTGTGCCTTGCCAGAACTCAGCAGCAAACAAGGATGGCTATGCCGGACAGCAGGGTGGTATTCCGATGAAGGACATGCCGGCTTACTGTCAGGAGATCTTGAATATGATCGACTGGGCCAATGGCGATCCCGCTACTTCTAAATGGGCGAAGATGCGCGCTGATGCCGGTCACCCAGCTCCGTTTAACCTTAAATATATAGGTATAGGCAATGAGGACATCATCTCTACCGTCTTTGAAGAGCGGTTCAAGATGATTGCTGAGGCCGTGAAAGCAAAGTATCCGAACATCACGGTCTGTGGCACCGTGGGCCCGTTCCATTATCCTTCAGCCGACTATATTGAAGGTTGGAAGTATGCCAAGGAGAACAAGAAAGTCATCGACATGGTCGACGAGCACTACTATGAGTCACCGGGCTGGTTCATGCACAATCAGGATTATTACGACACCTATGACCGCACGGCCCCGAAGGTCTACCTTGGTGAGTGGGCTTCGCAAGGCCGCACGGTGGAGAATGCGCTCGTTGAGGCATTGCACCTCTGCTCACTGGAGCGTAACGGCGATGTGGTGAGGATGTCAAGCTATGCTCCGTTGTTCTGCAATGAGGAGCATCAGAACTGGAATCCGGATATGATCTATTTCAATCGTGACAGTATCACGACGCTCACGCCGAGCTATTACACGCAGAAACTGTGGGGTAACAACAGTGGCGATGAGTATGTCAGTTCGTCTTTCGACCTGCCAGCATCTGTGGGCTATCGTGTCAGTGCCAGTGTCGTGAAGAATGACGCCGGTCAGACTATCGTCAAACTTGTCAATGCGCTTCCCCAGCCGCTGACAGTAACTGTCAAGGGCCTGTCAATAGCTGACGGCACCGTGGCCGAAGGCTTTGGCGGAAAGCCTGGCAACAAGCAGGTAGAGGCTGTGAAGACAACGATCGAAGGTCAAAAAGTCACACTCCCGGCTTATAGTGTCGTAGTGATCCGCAAATAGTATGGTTTGTTTTGTGCCAATCTGTCAGTCGTAATCCACGAGTCTGTCCTTGGCATATCGTTTGTTTAATTGACAGCGAACATTACGTTCAAGCAACATTAACAACGATAATAAATAAAAAATACATACTATTATGGGAAAGATTATTGGAATCGACTTAGGTACTACCAACAGCTGCGTAGCCGTATTTGAAGGCAACGAGCCGGTAGTGATTGCAAACTCTGAAGGCAAGCGTACCACACCTTCTGTGGTAGGCTTCATGAAAGACGGTGAGCGTAAGGTGGGTGATCCTGCAAAGCGTCAGGCCATCACGAACCCGAAGAACACCGTATATTCTATCAAGCGTTTCATGGGTGAGACCTATGAGCAGAGCAAGATGGAGGCAGAGCGTGTGCCTTACACCGTCATCAACGATAACGGTTATCCTAAGGTGCAGATTGAGGGTGCCGCACATCCTTACACACCGCAGGAGATCTCAGCCATGATTCTGCAGAAGATGAAGAAGACCGCTGAGGATTATCTCGGTCAGGAAGTGTCGGATGCCGTCATCACGGTGCCTGCTTACTTCTCCGACTCTCAGCGTCAGGCTACTAAGGAAGCCGGTGCTATCGCCGGTCTGAACGTCCGTCGTATCGTCAATGAGCCTACGGCTGCTGCCCTGGCTTATGGCGTGGACAAGGCTAACAAGGATATGAAGATCGCTGTGTTCGACCTTGGTGGTGGTACATTTGATATCTCTATCCTTGAGTTCGGTGGCGGCGTGTTCGAGGTGCTTGCTACTAATGGTGATACACACCTGGGTGGTGATGACTTCGACCAGAAGATCATCGACTGGCTTGCTGACGGCTTCAAGGCTGATGAGGGTATCGATCTTCGCAAAGACCCGATGGCCATGCAGCGCCTGAAGGAGGCTGCTGAGAAAGCAAAGATTGAACTCTCGTCTACTACTTCTACAGAGATTAACCTTCCTTATATCTCTGCTGAGGGTGGTGTGCCAAAGCACTTGGTAAAGACGTTGACACGTGCTCAGTTTGAGCAGCTCTGCCACGATCTTATTCAGAAGTGCCTCGTTCCTTGCCAGAACGCAATCCGCGACGCTAAGCTCTCTACATCGGATATCGATGAGGTCATCCTCGTAGGTGGTTCAAGCCGTATCCCTGCTGTGCAGACTTTGGTGAAGAACTACTTCGGTAAGGAGCCTTCTAAGGGTGTGAACCCCGATGAGGTGGTTGCAGTAGGTGCAGCTATTCAGGGTGCTATCTTGAACAACGAGAAGGGTGCAGGCGATATTGTTCTGCTTGATGTCACTCCGTTGACCCTTGGTATTGAGACCATGGGTGGTGTGATGACAAAGTTGATCGATGCCAACACCACTATTCCTTGCAAGAAGACTGAGACGTTCTCTACCGCTGTAGATAACCAGACAGCCGTGACCATTCACGTACTGCAGGGTGAGCGCCCGATGGCAGCTCAGAACAAGAGTATCGGTCAGTTCAACCTTGAGGGTATTGCTCCGGCTCGCCGTGGTGTTCCTCAGATTGAGGTGACATTTGATATCGATGCCAACGGTATCTTGAACGTATCCGCTAAGGATAAGGCTACCGGCAAGGAGCAGAGCATCCGTATCGAGGCCAGCAGCTCACTCTCCAAGGAGGATATCGAGCGCATGAAGGCTGAGGCTAAGGCCAACGAGGAGGCTGATAAGAAGGAGCGTGAGAAAGTGGATAAGCTCAACCAGGCTGATTCCATGATCTTCACTACTGAGAACTTCCTCAAGGATAATGGCGATAAGATCCCGGCTGACAAGAAGCCCGCTATCGAGCAGGCTCTCCAACAGTTGAAGGATGCTCACAAGGCTCAGGATCTCAACGCTATCGACACTGCTACCGCTGCTCTGAACACTGCTGTTCAGGCTGCCAGTGCTCAGATGTACGGTCAGGCTGGTCCTCAGGCAGGTGCCCAGGGCTTCCAGGGCGGTGCTAACGCTGGTGCCGGTTCTCAGCAGAACACGAACAACGGCTCTGACAACAAGTCGGACGATAATATTCAGGACGCCGACTTCGAGGAGGTCAAGTAAAATGCATAGCCAGGCCTTTCCTTTGGGGAAGAATGGCGAATAGATAAAAGGGGGCTGTAATCGCAAGGATTACAGCCCCCTTTGCTGTTCTTAGGGTAGGGATCACTTCCGCAGGCAGGTTAGATAGTACTTGTACCATTCTTCTCCTCGTGCGTAGTCACTTGAGGAAAAGAACCATGCGTGTTTGCCATCGCCGCCAAGATCCCATTCTTCCATAGCCTCATTGAGGTTGTAGGGTAGCTTTTCAAATTCTCCCATAGCCATCAGCTGATGTTCTTTGCGACGAAATTTACGATTACAAAATCGTTTGCCTTTCTTTTGTGACTTGCAGCAGCACCATGTGCCGCCTGCTACTTCTTTTCTGCTTCTGCTCATTACTTCGAATGTTTTCGACTGGCGATTAGATTGCCGGTCTGTTAGACATTACGAAGCGTTAGAATTTATCATTGTCGATTTGCTTTTGTAAGACCTTTTTAAAATTATCTGAAGAACATAGATTTGAGAACAGAGATATTGGCAGATCTTGTCCCTACGTCTTTAATTGCGGATAGAATATAATTCCAATCCTCATAACTCATTTCCTCAATAGTAAGATCAAGTTCTTTCTGCTTAGCAATTATAGCCTGTCTTTCTTCAGAAGATATGAAAGGATTATCTTCTCCCACTACGGTTTTATAGAAATGCATAAGCATTTCCGCTCTTGTAGGTAACATCATATTTAAATTATTATGTATTATTAAAATGTTGGATATGGTCGAATCTTCATCCAGTCGAGCACTATTGGTTTTGTGCCATTCTGATTACTAATCATACATCATCGTCATTCTCCACCCCGCTGTCTTCATCTTCGAGCAAGAACGTTACGGTGTGCTTGGCGGTGATGTGACCGTCCTTGAAGTCTACATCATTGTAATGCATCCATTCCTCAGCTTTCTGTTTATACCACTCATTTTTGAAGGCATACCAGTCTTGCAAGAGATTGACATCCTCGACGGCATAGCGGAAACTGGAGAAGGGATGACGACGCTGAAGCGCGCGAAACAAGACTCTCTGAATGCGCTCATCTTCCACATGGTCGGCAAAGTCCTCCATGCATCCGAAGGACTCGTGTGACTCCAATGGCTCTATCTTGACGATCTCTTCTTCGTCATCAGGATATACTGGGTCGCTCATGGAACCGTCCATATAGAGCCCAACCTCATTCTTAGCCGGGCTGACGTAAAACCATGCGTCACCATATTCAAAATTCTGTTGTAAGGCATCAGCTATTTCTGATATAAGCTGTTCTCTTGATTCTATTTTCCCTAACATAATCTTTTAGAAGTGAAAATCGAACACTTTGTTCACATATAGCTTTTCCCCGGGCTCCATCATAATGCCACAGAAATAGATGAGATTATTGAGCGTCGAAATGTGGGAGTTGGGATAGATGCTGAATAGAGAGCTATGTAGACCGCCGATAATTTCATCTAAGAGAAACTTCCGATAATCCTCATCGAGAGTTTGATCATTTTTTATCTCATCAGTGATCTTGGAGATCTTCTCATCATGCTCTCTCTTCCATTGCTCCCATCCCCCTTTATAGGTGAAGGTCTTATTGTCTTCAAGAGAGAATAGAGCGTCGGGAAGAAGTTGGCTTAGCTCATTCAGTCTTTCTGTTTCTACATTACCCTTGAGAAGATTGTGATCGTCAATGAGAGGTCTATCCTCCCATTTGATGTCTCCGTCACTAAATTGATATTTCTCTGGAACGGGGAATGGTGATACTGTGTAAAGTGTACTATGCATAATATTGTAGTTTTAAAGCGCGACTCTGTCTATGAGGTTGTGATCGGCATCGGGTGACTTCAAGCATCTTTTATACCGCTTTCCCCTCCTCATAGAGATACTCAGGGGAGATGTCGATAGTCCCGTTCAACCACGATACTGTCCAGCCGTCCAAAGAGAACTTATCAAAGACTGATTTGTCAAGAAGTGGCGTAAAAACCTTGTATTTGTCTATCAACGGTTTGCAGTTGACAACTTTGTTGACCCCATCATTGAATGATAACATAAGGTTATAGTTGCCAAGAGCTTGTGCCGATGTGACCCATTTCAAATTATTGTTCTTTTCCATATCGCTTATTTTTAATCGAGAGGGTTGATTGCCACGAGAGTCTCTCCATTCTCCATCCTCTTCCAGTTTTCCATAAGCTCGTCCTTATGCAAGTCAAGCCATTCGTATACGAGGTGAAGTGCTCTTCGAGGCATGTCACCAATTATCCGGCCGTTCTGAATATCTATGGTTGCACGATATTCATTATACCTCACATGAAAATGTGGAGGATTATGGTCAGGCAAGTACATCGTAATGATGATGCCATAAAATCTACTTATCTCTGGCATAGCTGATGGTTTTATGCTACAAATTTAGGAATTGTTTTTGATACTGCAAAGAGATAGCGACATAATTTTATGGCGGTTGACTTACAATGCCGAAAGTCGACCGTTAAACAATGTTGTTGCCTTCCAAAAGTGAAGTCAATCAAATAAATTGTCTAATAAGATTCCATGTGGATAATAGAGTATCATAAGGTATTATGCTTCTGAAACATCCAAAGAAGGTGGAGCCTGTATATGGAGCTAATGGAATGGAGATCAAAATAAATAAATAGACAATGGGATTATTGAGAGCCTTTATCTTATCTATCCGTTTCTGAATGGCAAGGGAAATCTTGCTTAAATAGGGGAGATGTTGACAATGGCTTCCTCGTAATGCACAATAAAAAAGCAAGGAGGATAAGGTCCAATAGGTCATCACTCTACCAAAATCGCAACTCAGGAAGCCATACATTGGTATTAGGCAAATCCATTGGGCAAGGAGGATATTACTCAATGAAATTTTATCAATAGGCTTTAGCGGATACCAATTGAGATTGATGGTATTGATACGGGTCACTAAATAATAGATTGCTACAAAAGAATACAAGTTCAAGATGGTAGATTTGTATCCACCCCAAACTGTCGTAAAATGAGAATTGATAACGTTAAGACCATTGGAAAGAAACGCGACACCGGCTCCAATACCTGTATTATTACCGAGAGGGTAGGTGGTAATACAATCCATCCACGAATTCCATATTAATGCTGGTGTTCTCTCTGTGCCTTTGAAAATACAGACTAATCCCATTGTGATTATGGCAGGAATCCATAAAATGAGTAGATTTTTTATTTTGTCTTTCTTTTCATAGGCAAGGGTGTGCAACATCAATATGGGAAATGTGAAAAAGAAGGTAGACTCTTGAGCCAATAATACAAGAATAGATAAGATATAAATCATCAAGAGAGACTGTTTGCTTCTTGAAGTCAAATATTGATTATAGCACAAGAATATGCAGCATGTGATTGTCAATACTAGATAGTCTCGTCTAAACCCAAGTACACTCTCCCCTAATCCATAAAATAAGCATATTGTAAAAGGAAGAATATATAATGATACTCCGCTACGTATTAATGTTCTTGACAAAATCAAAGTAAAAACTGCCAAACTAAGATAGTAAATGCATGCTATGGCATAAACAATAGGATAAGGATGGCATTGATAGATTGTCCAAAGAATCTGTCCAATTAGTCCTCTTCGGACAAATCCTCCTTCATAGTTAATCATCCAATCGCTAATTTGGAAAGTCTGATAACCATAGTCACCTTGAATAAGATCGGTAAAAGCGGCTATCTGTGAAATGACGGCCAAAGCAATTGCCCAAGTAAAAAATGCAAGACAGATGAACTTAATAGGTTTTGAAATAGTCATGCTTTTCTTTTTGCCCCTTGCAGACGACCCATGCAAGTTTACAATAAGTTTAGCTTTTATATAGGCATATACGAAAAAAGCGTGGGTCGCTGTACTGTTACCCGTCCCACGTGTAGAGGCTCTCGCATTGCCCATGTCGTCAGAACGAGCAACGCAGAAGCCCACGCCGATATGATATACCTCACCTAAGGCATACCCTATCTTACGACAGGGCACACCTCAAGCTTAGATGTATACACACATCCACAAGGCATCTACTGTTGCTAAGCTCTTTGACGACATTTGAATTTGCGAGATTCCTACACGTCAAGAACAAAGCGTTAGTAAACGCTTTTCCATAAATGTCACCCACCCTTCGGGCTTCCGCAAAACGGCGGCCCACCGAGCAGATGATGCAAAGGTACGAAATTATTATGAATCAAATAGAATTAGCGAGGAAAATAATATTAGGTAAAAGATAAAACGTCATTTCGAGTTTTATTATCATTCCACAACTGGTCTTGTTTACCGCAAAGTTAAGGATTATTCTTGAGACAACAAACTTTTCCTTGAAATGAATATGTATTTTGGATACCGCTCTAACACGAACAGTGTTACTGGACATATCCACACACCGTGGCTGAAGTTGCCGAAACCTGAAGGCTCGTAATCTGCACCAGCCAATAAGCTACTACCTGTTCTCGTCAATAGGCCATAGCCGGCAAGGTCCTTTCTGTGATTTGTGGCGATTACTTCTACGGTTACCGATGTCGCTCCATGTGCTAAGAATGTGCAGAGCTTGTCGGCACCACCTACCATTGCAAGGTTGTGATGTTTGAAAGGCCAGCCCGGGAAGTCTATATACCACACTCCATCATCCTCCCGATTAAACTTCAGAACGTATCTGTTGTGCCGAGTGATAGCATGGTATAGCAACTTAGCTATAACTTTTATGACATTGAGTGGTTTCATTGCATCTTGCCATATTCAATTTCTTTATTCAGAAAGTCATATGTTGAAACGTAATACCTTTCATGTATTTCAGATTCTCAAGGAATGTGTCCAGGGTTATCTATAAATCATATCCGAGATCTTGAATGATTCTTTTCACTATATCCACTCTCACTGTAGACGCCTCTTCTTTGTCGTAGAGAAGAAGGACATGCGGATCTTCCGGATGCCGGGATAGAGTTCGGCTCCCTGCAAGGGATCTTCCTTGATGGACTTAAGGAAGTTGGCATAATCCTGCTTGAAGCTGGGATACTTCTTTGATAGTCGCTTGGCCTCTTTAGAGAAGTCAGTAGTGACGAGAACTTTATAGCTCATTCAGCAAATCCTCCGCAGACTGAAGCTGTATCTTTCCTTTCTTCGCGTCGATTACCTCCTGCAGTGCATGGCGAAGTTTTGCCTCAAGGTCACTCTTGTTCACTACTGTATCTTCATCGTTAATCGGCGAAATCTTGAAGTTCCCTGCCCTTGAGCGGAGTATTACATCTACTCCCTCCTTTGCCATAGAAAGATATTTCGTCTGATTTGTGCGGAAATCTCTTGTACTAACAACCATCATAATCTTATTCCTTTCTTTAGTTCTATGGCAAAGTTAATCATTTCTTTGCATCCAAACAAGCATTTGGCTACAAATTTGGTAACCAAACAGTCATCTATTATCTGATTTCAGTCCGATGACCTTAATCAAACTCATGTGCTATGAAAAAAATTGTTACTTCATCATTTAGTATTGTCAAGAAGCGTCCTCACCTTTTTTAGTAGTTGCTCGAACAGTTGGCGGCCTTCCTCGAATGATGCTTTCGCCCATCCATACCAATTGTCAGCATGGAGGGGCAAGGCTATGTTCAGATGCATCAAGTCGAAATGGGATTTCAATACTTCATTCTCATGCTCTCTCCACCTTATTCCATAATACAAACCATCATAATTCTCGTAACCAAAGACGATATCGAAGGTGTCTTTACAACCATTATGATAGGTTAGAACAATATTCGGCTCGTCTTCTGAGCTGACATCATCCTGTGTGGTCCAGCAATCCGGTAGTTGATTCGATAATGAAGTCAAAGTCTGTTGGAGCAAAGACATTGCCCGTACTGACATCGGGTCGTGGTCAGGATAGTATAAGCGATATGCCATTTGAAAATAGGAAGCGACCTCATCACGGAACCATTTCGGCGACAGCACTTCCCATGACGAGCCATGAGAAGCGATCTCCATCTTCAAGTCGTATGTAGGTCGAATCTTCAGCTCAAAGATAGCATAGCCATTTTCTGTCTTTGTCATTCTTTGGCTCCAGTGCAGAGGATTCGAGTCCAGGTATAGCGCCTGCTCTCCCCAGACGCGCAGCCTTACCAGTTCTGTCTCCTTGTCTGTCATGGCACCGTAACTGTAACGGAAGAAAGCTTTTGCATCAAAATCGGAAGGGATGGAGAAGCTGTTTGTTGTCTGCTCAAGCTCACTCATACGGTCGAGGCTGAAACTCATCATGGCACCTTCTGTGTATTCGGGTCCGGCGACATACCATCTGCGCTGTGCCTGGCGAAGAATGTAAGGCTCCATCTCATGGCGGTTAGGTTCCCCGTCCCAAAAGTCCGCATAAACAAACGAGATCGTTGTTCTCTCTTTCATTGCTTTCAGAACGATAGGAAGAAGGTTGTCGTCCTTAGGCACGGTCTCTATCTGAATGCGACCATTCATGTCAGATGAGCTTGCCCCGTCTCTTAAGAGTGATTTCAGCAGAAGATCGTTGGAGAGCCGTTGCATAAATCGCTGCTGAAGAATTTCGTTGCTCGTCAATGCCCCATCTATATAATAATAGGAGTACTCACGCTGCCGCCGGCATTTGATGACTATATGGTACTCGTCATATATTGCCTTTATATCACGCTTAAAAGTGGCAAGTGAAAACGTATCATCATTGAAAGCCCGATGGTTATACCGGTCTTCTATCTCCCTAAGGGTAATCTTTGGATGATCCTTGATGACATTGATCAGCCACTCTCTGCGTTCCTTCTTGTCTTTTGTCATACTTCTTGCGCTTTGACTTTGCAAATTTAGGATAATTTGATGAATATTGCAAGAAATAGCTCAGCTAATGAACTATTAGCTCTTTAACTTTGCAAACAGAATTTCAGTCAATAATAACTTAAAATTTACCAATTATGAGAACATTTTTGTGCTGGACACTGTCCAAAATGGAAGGGATCATCCTCATCTGTTTTTGCATCTTAATCTTTGCTCTTGAAAATTTGCAGGGTAGTGCAAGTGAGCTGCCAAAGGCTGGTGAGATCGTTCTATGGAAGGCTGCCTTTGCAGCTATCATCCCAGCTATTGCCTCCGGGGGCTTTGCATGGATGAACTTTGATCAGATCGTCTCCTATCACATGCTTTTCTGGTCGAGCAATACAGATGTGTTTGATGCTAAGCTGAAGCTCTTCTTCCGGATCATGTTTCAGACCGGCTTCTGCTGGTTTGCAGTTATCGCAGAGATCATGTCGAAGTTTCAGTAGGATAAAGGGTCTATTTGTTTTCTGCAGTCCATGAATATGTGGAAAAAGTTACTCAAAAATTTGGAGCATTCAAAAGAATTACCTAATTTTGGCAACTGAATGGTGGGGAGACATCCCATCATGCGCATATTATGCGAACTTGCATACAAGTGCAGCCGACTGAAATCTGGTAAATTTTAAGCAATGGCATCCACTGGTATTAGCAAGCTCCGCACTCTCATACGAGGGCGTGGACTGCTTTTACTATATCCTAGATGCCAAGGTTTACCAGAGCCAAGTCGGTCGGAGATAAGTAGAATGTCAGGACTCGTCCTCTTTCTCTTTCTCCCTCAGGCACTAAAAACAATAAAGAAAACGAATATGAATCAAAACAATTGCAAAACTTAGAACCTCGCCTATGCTACGCGGCATAAAAGTATTCATCTGTAAAGACTGTGGCGCCTCTTTCAAGGCACCGGATGTGGAATGGATGGCGACACGCTATTCTTCGCCACCCGTATGCCCCAACTGCGGCAGTAGAAATACTCGCCCTCGCAAGATGAAAGACGTACTAAGAAGCATAATATCATAGACCTAAGCCCATGGCGGATTTGTTATCATCATCCAAAGGGATATCTCCCGATCACGTCAATGAGGAGTTGGATAAGCTCTGCATGGCGCATTTCGGCAACAAGCCTTATGTTGCCGACGGCATCTTCCGTCACTCTGCGGATACGCAATGGGCAAAAGCCCATCCCCGTGTCCTCTTCGTCCTGAAGCAGCCTAACTCCAATGACTTGCTCGGTGAAGACTACCGCGACTACACCATCAACGACATGCTCGGCAATCAGAACTGGGAACAGTTGCTGGCCCGTCTCTATGGCATCATGCACGCCACGAAGACCGGCTTCCCTTCCTATGAAGAAGCGACGAGGCCGGAAATGATCCGTCAGACGTTCCGCGACTATCCCTTCGCGATGATCAACATCATCAAGGACGACGGCAGCGGTACCACTGACACCAACACCCTCTTCGATTATACCGCGCATCACGCGGATTTCATCCGTAGTCAGATCAACATCCTCCGTCCCGATCTCATCGTCTGTTGCGGCCGTGGCGTCTATGGCAGTCTAAACCCCATCCTCACGCCATCGATCCCTGCATCAAACGCTTGGGTGAAGGTCAACGAAGCTCTTGGTATCACCTTCTTCGACACCTGGCATCCCGGGAAACCGAACACCACGAAGAAACTCAAGGAGGCTTACGAAGAACCGTTGAAAGAATACAAAAAGAAGATATGACATTTACAGAAAGATTAAAGCTATACAAGAAAGATATTGATAGTATCTTTGAGATCAAGGGTATTGTCTCTGGAGATATAAATAATACTATCGATAGCATCAAAAAAGATCTTTTAAATCAAGTTGATAGCCAGATAGATATTGTTTGTAACTCCATTGATGCTCCTATCAAAATAGGTATAGAAGGAGAAAGTACTCATGGCATTAAGGAGTTCAGTAAACAATTATTGGGGTTTAATGGGTTTGATAAAATACAGAGCATCGAAAATAATAACAATATTATTTTCGATATTTGGTATTCTATGACCAATTCAACAACCGAGATCTTCAATCAATCGAATGGTCGTAAAATTGAATTGGATGACGAATCTACCAAGAAAAATGCCTTAATTGACAAGGCCAAAGAATTTGTAAGTGATAATATTCTTACGAATCCCATACAATACAATATTACCATCCCCGCTCCAAAGGAAGACTTTTTTCGAAAGGCTTGTGAACATAATGTCCATTTTATAATTTTTCCTGGTAGAAATACGAAAGAAAACGATTCTTATAACAACAGCCTTGATTTGATACTTGCCATCATAGACTATGACAAGATGTTGGGGAAAGACAAGATAATAAAAGACGCTATCAAAGATAATAATAAAGCCCCTTTCATTCCTGTCATCAAGCATTCTTCTGATAACACTGAGATTATGCAGAATGTGTTATCGAACTTTCCGGAATTGAGGGAGTTCTCTGCCACGAATGTTCAGATAATAGGTAATGATTATCACGAATTGGAAGGATTGAAGAAACAGCTTGTTGATTTCTTTGACATTCAGGGGCAACTCTCCCCTTACAACCAAGATAGTGTCAATATAATTCTGAAACATCATCAACAGATAATAAATGAAAGTATAGATAAACTTTCACAGCTGTTTGATCGCTTAAATACAGAATTGGTCTACACTATTGCCAGCAATACACTTGACGTAGATAATCTTTTTAAAGAAATTGAGCCGAGTAGAATAAAATTGCGTAAGAATTGTGATAGTTCTGTAGAGGTATTTCGCAAGACAGCATTGAAGGATATCGATAAACGTCTCTCTAAAGCGAGAACTCAAAAAGAAATAAGCCATGTCCTTGATGAAGTATCCAGTGACAAGGGATTCTTTACTACTCAGCTGAATTCGACCTTAAATATAGACAAAAAGATAAATGAGTTTAAGGCCAGAACTGAAGACGCCATCACCAAGAGAATCAAGAAAACTGTACTTGAAAAGAACAAGTCAACGATGATATCCAATGCGAAACATAAGATTTCACAAATGGAAGTGCCTCTTGATGACATCTTTAAATTGGATTATATTAAAGAGCAATTGAAGGAGTGTAAATCCATAAACTCAGAGAAAATAAGAATCGGACATGGCTTCTTATATTTCATGGGAGACATTGGCTTCATTCTGGGCTTGCTTGGTATTATACTGATCCCATTCATGGATGGGTATCTTAAGGATTATCCTAGCAGCATAATCCTGATACCTATATTGGTTTTTGTTCTGTCTTGTTGTATCAAACTGTCACGTTTCATCAGGATCAGAAAGGTAAGAAATGCCAAAAAAAATCGGATGATAGAAATTATAGATGGAATACAAGTCAATGCGATAAAAGATGATCTGGAAAAAAGAATCGAAGATGCTATATTAAAATTGAAAGAGGCATTAAAACCTCTTTTCAATGATTTTACAGAGTATGATCAGGATGTAAAGAGACTTAATAAGCTCAAGGAAGAATATCAACAGAAGATGCAAGAAGTTAAGGAATATATACATCCCGATTCAAAGTCTATAGTTATAGTAGAAAGATAAATTATGAAAAAGTTTTTGTTACTTCTCTTGCTATTGCCACTGGTCCTATCTTGTAGCAACAGCAACACAAAACAACCTAAGATTGAGACGATTGGGGACGCAATTGTTCGCATCAGTGAGCAACCACGTATTTACTCTTCGGAACTTTCCTGTCATAAGGATGTTTCAGGTGAAACCATTGACAAGATGATTTTCGGTGTCACGAAGCCTTTTAGTAAAAACAACTTTCACTTCAAAGTATATGGGTTCTACAAAGCCTATATCGACTTCTCTGATTTTTCGGACAAGAATATCAAAGAGAAGGATTCTCTGATCTATGTTCAATTACCAATGCCCAGAATTGAACTTATATCAGCCGAAGTGGACCATACTCATGAGCAGTTTAACAAAGAATTATTCGCTAGTGATATTCCTGATAAACAATATCAAGATCTTGTCAATAGCTCAGTTGAGAGCATGTGGTCTACATTAGCAAAGGATAAGATTCTCGACCAAGCAATTCTTGAGGCACAACAGAGCGCACAAAAGCTACTGATCGATATGTTCAGACAGATGGGCTATAAGAATATAAAGGTGGAATGCTCTCCTATTGACAAGACTAATATAAGTAAATATCTCGATTTTTCAAAATATAAAAAGAATTTAAAATGAAATTTATACAGAAATTAGTACTAATAGTGGTATTGCTTGCCGGCTTACTATTCGTTGGCAAGAAACTTATAGATGAATCTAAAGATGCCGCAAATAACTTAATGCCGCATACAGAAATGACGCTTGATTCGACAGATGTAATTATCGACTCTTTAAAGCAGATCCAACAATTTCAATTCAACAAAATTGATATCTATACGTCTGTTCAATATGATAAAGACCGATATCTCTTAGTTAACATTCCGATCCTTGATGAACTTAAAAAGGATGATCATATCGTACGTACTTATCATGGCGTGTTCCAATATGGAGTTGATATGCGTAAAGTAAAGGATTGGATTTCCTACAAAGACAGCATTGTGTTCGTTCATTTACCAAAAGTCACGATCCTTAATTCCAAGCATTTTATACAAGAAGACAAGACGAAGATAAAAGAGAGCGCTAATGATCACTCAAAGGATGATCCTGAGATTAGAAAGGAAATGGTTGCTAAGGCAAAAGCAAAACTATTAAAAGTTGCGAAAAATGAAAAGTATTTCAAGCAAGCAGAAAATTCCGGAAGAGTGATGTTTACGAAACTTCTTAAAACGAAGAAGGTTAAAGATGTCCGAATATACTTCGACTATAATCAAAATCAATAAATAAATAGATGTCCTCACATTTGATTTCTTGGAACAAGGTCATCACCACAGCCATGCGGATGCCGATGGTGAAGGTGAACAGGGAAGAGTTTCTCCGTTCCGCCTTCTCCGGCTATGCGCATGGGATGACGTTCGACAATGTCAGTCCACGGGAACGCTTCTCCCAGGAGATGCTTGACCGCGTTGCCAAAGCGACGATCAATGGGCATCTCATCAAGGTGACGGCGCTGTCGGCAGCGGCCGGTATTCCCGGCGGCTTCGCGCTCTTGGGAACCCTGCCCGCCGATACCGCACAGTATTACTGGCACGTCTTGACCCTGGCCCAGGAGCTCGGCTATATCTACGGTTGGCCGGACATGCTTGACGGACAGGGCAATATGACGCAGGAGACGAAGAACATCCTCACCATCTTTGTAGGTGTCATGATGGGAGCTCAGGCAGCAAATAAGGCAATAGCTAAGATTGCCGCAGACATCGCGCAGGAGGCTGCCACTCGCATTGCCAGCCAAGCACTTACAAAGACTACCTATTACCCGATAGTAAGAGAAGTGGCTAAATGGATTGGTGCCAAACTGACCAAGGAATCGTTTGCTAAGTCCGCCTCCAAGGCCGTGCCCATCCTCGGTGCCGTTGTCTCTGGCTCAATAACAGCAGTAACCTATCGCACAATGGCTATGAGACTAATGAAAGAACTCCGCGATGCAATCTTGGCCATGTAACACTAGCGATTAAATCACTTAACTTTTAAATAACTCAAAATGATTGACGGTATTAATTTCATATTTTCTTATTTTGACTGGATTATCATAGGTATAGTTGCAATATTAGGAATATGTTATGTGATATACAAGCTCATAACGAAAAAAAGATTAGGGGTTTTTAGTAAATCTTATTCAAAGGAATTGCCCAAGGAATGGCAGCTCCTGGATATTTATAATGTCTTAGACGAAGGGCCCTTCTTTTATAATGGTAACATCGTCGGTGCGATCATCCTTTTGCTTATCAAAGAAAGTAAGCTGGATATCAGGATTGACGAAACGAAGAGTGGAAATGAGAAATGTCTGGCTGTCTTGTCGTTGGATGACAAGAATGATGAGGTTACATCGGTATCGAGCAATGACCGTTTAACCAGTTGGCTGCTCTCCAATCTCCGTCGTGCCGCCCAGACAAACGGTATGCTGAGTCTAGGTGATATAAGTCTGTGGATAAACGCGATGGAGCATAAGTCCTTAAAGGTTGGATTAGAACGATTGTGCACAAAACTAATGGATCACCCCATGCAACTGGAGGAGGAGAGGAAAGTCTTCCCTCTCTACCGCTACCTAAAAGCCTATGGTGAAGTGGGCGAAGATAGCGACAGCGATCTCATGGACAGATACATTGTCTGTTCACCGCTTTTCAATTGTACACCCACCCTACTGGACGCCATGGCGAAGCGTGCTCCTGCTTACTTCGTCCGATCTGAATATGGCAAGAAGATATATGATCTGCTGACGGCGTGTCCTGATTATCTTGAACAGTGGGCAACAATAATGAAGCCTGTTGAGAGTGAGGAAGAAATAGACCCTTCAGATTCATGCAACCTCAGTTCTCCTTCATCCATGGAGACCTATTTTCCAATACAACAGTTGTTTGGCAAAAGATATGTTGCTGACGATAATCTGGCCATCAATGCGGAAGGCATTGAGATATGGGGAGGTTTGTGTAGATGGCAAAACATCACTGACTGCTATTTCGTAGAACATCAATACTATACGAAAGAACGTGTTGTGGTTGAGGATCGTGAAAGGACCTATCTGAAGCATCACTCAAATCTCAGACTTGCCATCAGAGCCATGGACTATCATGGTAAGCAGCTCTCATATAATTATGATCTTGAAACAAATCAGTCTCGGCGTTCCGTCGAAGAGCTTGCGAAGGCTATCAACTACTACAGTAAGAAAGTATGGATAGGTCAACGTTTCTTCGACAGTTTAAACGGCATCACTGACCAGAGCTTTAGTCACGCTGATGCTGGTAATGATCCTGCTACTCATTCTCAAGACTATTACACTATCAGCAACCTAAGAAAGAATACTTTATTCGTGGATAGAAATGGTATTAAAATAGATGACGATTCTATGAAATGGGCCAACATTGAAGAATGCTATTTCAAATTAATGCCAGGCGTTGATTATTATTGGCGATTATTTGTTGTTTTTACAAATACAAACGGTAATAAAGACTTTATGACGTATAGAATTAACGGTAAAGCAGGTTGGGGGTTAACAAAAATAGGAAAGGCTATCAATGCTTTTAGCAATAAGGAATATATAGACAAGAATTTTTTCCGATTAATGTTATTGAGCAAGATCGTTTTTGTAATGCTTTGTGTCGTAATAACTATCATGCTTATATCTGCAATTTATGATAAAGTGCATTAACCTGATTTAGTTTCGTGCCACAATCTGCATCAGGGCAAGGTTAATTTGCTGCCGCGTCCATCTCTGCACGGCGCTTCTTGGAATAGTCTCTCAGCTCACCAAGGCATAGGACATTCCTTTCCTGGACTTGTCTGTTCTTCCTTGCTAATATAATGCTCTTCCATCGACGAGAAGAGTTCTTCATCATCAGGATCGAGTATATTTTCTATGCCTGTCATCTTTCGTTGTTGTCAATGATAGTCTTAGTCTCTTCCTCGGACAAACCGTAAAGACGACAAACAGCCTCGTCTATCTGTCGTTCATCAGTGATATTGTCGAGGACGCTGATGTCTTCGGGTACCGGCAACTGTCCGACGAACATAGGCTTGTACTCGAAGTAGCCGCCATTGCGCGTCACACCTAACTGGCGCACATACCAGTCGGCAAGGCGGGAGTTGAGCAGACGGAGCAAGGCTGGAGAAGCCGGAACAATCTGGTTGGCAGGGGCGTTGACGATACAACGATTTGTATCCATCGCGTATGAGGCAGAGAGGTTCAGATTGCCCCATACGATTTTACGCTCGTCAAAGTCCAACAGATAGGCACAATTGCGAAGATTATACGGCGTGTCGCCTTGGTCAGAACGCTTTTCGATCTTATCCCAATTATCATTAAGGTAATTTTTCAAAGTCGGGTAATCTTCGATATGTATGCGCTCAAGAATGACCTCTTTATGTATGCCCTTCAGTCCATTGTGGGTATTAATCAGCCATTCTCCACTCCATTCAACCTTGTTCCTTTTAATGTTCTCTCCCTTGATGATTTTTCGGATGATAGCTTCCGTCCGTTTCCGTTCATCATCATCCTGGCACGCAGCAAGAATCTCGTTGCGTTTTTCTGTTGAGATGATGAATACATCGTTGCGGCCGGTTAGTATACCACGGTTTAGCCGGTATCCGGCTTCCGCTAATGGCTGTCCGGTTGCATCCATCTTCTTTTTGATACTGAGTGCTACGGGATCAGCAATCAGCCAAGGTTCTCCGTCGACGAACGATTGGATGGAAGTATGGCTAAGACTTTCACGCATAGCTGCTGGAAGGTCTTTGTAATCGACCTTCGGTACCGTGGCTGAGCGTGTCTGATGCTCGTCCTTGTTTTTGGTGGCTACGAGGATGTCGGTGAGTACGGCTGCGTTCTCGAAGACGTTGTTCGCACCGAAGTCGAGCAGCAATGTGGGGTTCAATGCTTGATCGATGAACATACGTGTGGCGCTGCCATAATCTGCTTTCAGCCATTTGTTGGAAGTGATCAGACTGAGTTCGCCACCTTCAGTTAACAGCTGCCAGGCGCGTTCAATGAAAAGACAGTAGATGTCTCCGGAACGCTTGAATGTCGTATAGCCAAGACCAGCATAAGCGTCGGCAAGTTTGCCTCTGTCAGCCTGCAACTGAATGTAGGGAGGGTTGCCAATGATGAGGTCAAAGCCAAGGAACTTACCAGTGGCATCAAGAATCTCCGGAAACTCAAAGCGCCATTCGAAGGATCCTTCATATCTCTTGCTGTCATCCTCAATCTTTATGCGGAGTTTGGCAACTTCTATCTCCAAGGCCTCAATCTGTATCTGCAATTTTGCCGCAGCTTTAAGGGCATCTTCCGTACCTTCCGCTTCAAAGAAGCTCTTTTGGCCGTGAAGATCCTGCATCAACAGTCGTTTCTTGGAAAGCTTACGGTAGTCCTCATTGCTTTTGGTAAGACCACTGCTTAGATGTTGCTTGATCTCCGTGATACGGTCTTCTATCTGATGCTTGACCTTCTTGTCAGCCGTAGCTTTGTATTCGCTTACAAGCTGCTTATAGTCCTTTATCTTGATTTTTGTATTGGCAAGTACCTGACTAATGCTGTCTTCTGTTTTGAACTTGCTTAGGAGCGAGTCGCCCTGCTTGATGTTGATGTCAAGGTTAGGCAGCGTTTGAAGGTGCTCATAGTTGCTTTCGCTGGTATAGTAAGCGTTCTTCAGCAACTCAATCCAGAGTCGCAGCCTACAAATGCCAACACTGTTGGCATTGAGATCCACGCCAAACAGGCAGTTCTCTATGAGCGTTTTCTTCTCATGGAACAGTGCCTCTTGAATACGTTGTGATTCCGTCGCGCCAGGCTTATAAGTAAAGACAGTCTTGTCGGAGTTGAGTACCGTTAGCTCGTCATTGACGACGTCGATATCATAGTCACGCCTGCGTATCACCTCACCTTTCGTATCGGTGAGGATGCCGAGATAAAACTTAAGTCGGATCATCTCTCCAAGCACCGAGACCAAGAAGTGTCCGGATCCCACGGAGATGTCGGCTATACGGATGCTGTTGAACGTGGCGTTGGCTTCTTCAATCGTCAGGTCATGATCCAAAGCGCGGTCCAACCTATTGTAGAGGTCTTTGGCATCCTTACATTGCCAGCCATAGATAGCATTGAACTTTCTCACAACAGCTCTCTCTACTGCTGGACGTGACATGCTCGAAGTGATAAAGGCTGGAGTGAACACGGCACCATCCTTGTGACCGTTGATCTTCTCGAAGATTAGCCCGAGAACACTGGCGTTGATGAGTGCATCCTTGGTATCTTCTATTCCTCCTTCTTCTTGTGAAGCAAAACGATAGCTGTCAAGAAAGGCAAGCAGATATTGCAGGGTTGGCAGTTCCTTTTTGGTGCGATATTGGCTGGAAACTTTCTTCAGCACACTCCCATTGGCAATCGGTAGCGGCATGTCGTTGGGCAGGGCACTGACCGTGAGCATATACTTCTCAAGGTCAGTGAGTTCAAAGAGTGAGCTGTTGAGATAGGGTACATTGTTGAGAGGACTGTTCTTTATGGTATCCTTACGCAGAGGATAGTTTACTGCAAGCACATCGAAGAACAGACGGTTGAGCATCTGGAAGCTGTTGATACGGTCATTACCGAGAATCCTATAGCGGGTATCCCCATCATGATAGCGGATGATCTGACTCTCAAGCAAGCGAAGGAACAGCAAGCGGTTGCCCCATGTGATGCAGAGCTCGAGACTGATATTCTGAATTTGCTCTTCTTCCGTATCACCATATTGCCTGCGCCGGAGGAAGTCGTGAAGTTTCTTTTCCACGAAATCCATCGTCAGGTCCATCAGCGATGCACTGTTGGTGTCGCGGCTGTCAAGCTTCACAAGTACGGGCTTGCCTTTGACCTTGACTTCCTTGAGCCCGATGATGTAGAGCAACTCTGAGTAGAAGGCTGTGTTGAGGGTATTGTAATCGTTGCCTACAGGCAGCTTCATCATATAGGTGTCGCTGAGCAACTTGTAGGGGACAACGAGCTTGCGTAAGCCTTTCTCATCTTCTGAGACAGCAGCAGACGCGAATTTATGAAGGTCGAGGAATACGCATTCTAATTGGTCTTTAACCTTGTGTATATATTTGGCAGCTATGTTGTCATAAAAGAAATCTGTGGTCTGCTTCGGTTTCAACTTTTGTTGGAATTCCTTGAATTCGCGGCAGAGATCGTTGTTGTTATAGAACAACTTCTCGAAGAGGTTCGCATCGAAAATGAAAACCTCATACATGTTCGTGGCAATAAGTCGGCGAACATCGGTGTTCTTCTTCTCTATGCGCTCTTTGAGATAATAATAAACGAGCTCTTGCAAAGCCTTGCGATTGGGATCGTCTATTGTTATCATCTCCTTGAGGTTACTTGGGGTCTTGTTCTCTATAATGACAGCAACTGGAGAATCTGTATGCATATTCAGCCTTATGGCTGCATCTATCTTGTTGTCATCAGGTTTGGTGATGTCATAATTGCGATAGAAGGTATTGCGAAGGAAGTCGTGCTGATAACCTTCTACTCTTGCTTCCGTCTTTGAATCTCCGATCTTAGAGAGGAATGTAGCAAGTTCTGATCTGAACTTCGTTATGTCGTCGCGATTTACTGTAACGCGCTTATATGCCTTGGATATTGCGTCAATGGGTGAGATTATCTTCATTGTAATGATGTGTCTTGTTAATCTTGGGTACTGTCGGTGTCCTCAAAGTCTTCTTCTGTATGTCTTTACCGTCCATATATGGTCTCGTTTACCGCAAAGTTAAGTGATCTTCAAAAAATAACTTGGTAAAGTTTATCACATTTGATAATCTTATATTGAGTAATTGTTTTGTTTATTATATTCAGAATGTATATTTAGTTTAATTAACTGATACGTAGGCTTTTAT
>Ga0256406_1001568_pt1 | contig 36247 bp, 37 predicted proteins | sample RumenRJG_03DNA_FD_185986 | JGI IMG/M metagenome (GOLD analysis project Ga0256406, IMG submission 185986) | Bovine rumen microbial communities from Lethbridge, Alberta, Canada - RJG_03 | ecosystem: Host-associated > Mammals > Digestive system > Stomach > Rumen | place: Canada: Alberta | collected...
TAAAAACTGCATATCAGACGGGTGCGCGACTTGGTTCAATAGAAAAGTACCAAATGCGGGGAGCCAGTTATTTATTGGCTGCCCGCTATTATTTGCCCCGCACTTGGAACTTTTCTAATCTATTTTTCAAACCAACTTTTCTGATTTTTCCGACAGAACAAAAACTCCCAGAAAATCATAACATCTGGAAATTTTCAATAGTAGACGTGTTATATTTACCGGTTACGATGTGTAATTATAGTGACTATATTGAACGAAGTTCACGAAAAGAAGGCATAGAGCAAGGCCTAAAGAAAGGCGTCAAGCAAGGGACAGAAAATACACAGGAGAAAATTGCAATCAGAATGAGTCAAAAGGGAATCGGTGTAGATCAAATTGCAGATCTCCTTGGATTGACGGTGGAAAAAGTAAAGCAAATCCTTCAGTAGCTCAATATCTCCCGCATGTTCCTGCCGATTACAAATTTTCTCTAGTCAGAAACAGATGAGAGAATCATGGCTTCGAAATATTAAATTTCGTATTAATCTGTAAGTATTTACAAATCCCGATCGAAAGTCTAATATCTAGATATACCCTGTGCGATTAAAACAGGAACAGGATATAAACACCGATAATAGCTTTCGATACGAGGAGGTTCCAGTATGGCATTTGACATCACACCGTATGTACATGAGACACCAGAGAAGGTTCGTGCACTTATTCGTGAAGGGAAGATCGATTTCCCGACTTCTGGCATGTGTGCTGGCTACGCACAGGCAAATCTTGTGATCCTTTCACCGGAATATGCCGCTGATTTCGAGGAATATACGAAAAAGAATCCGTTCCCATGCCCAGTGCTTGAGATCGTTCGAGACGAGCCATTCACAAAGGAAATGGCTGTTCATGCAAATATCTGTACAGATATACCGCGGTATCGTATATATGAGAATGGTGTCTTCACGAAGGAGCTTACAGATGTGTCTTCCTATTGGAAGAAAGGTATGGTCGGTTTCCTGATCGGTTGCTCTTTCTCCTTCGAGGAAGCCCTGATGCGTGCGGGTATCGAGGTAAGACATATCACAGAAAAACGCAATGTGCCGATGTTTAAGACGAATATTGAGACGAAACAGGCAGGACCGTTCCGTGGACCGATGGTCTGCTCGATGCGTCCGATGACACCGGAAAAGGCAGAGATCGCACGAGAGATCACGGAAAAGATGCCGAATGTACATGGCGCGCCGGTACAGATCGGTGATCCTGAAAAGATCGGCGTCATGGATGTGATGAAGCCGGATTATGGCGATGCCGTAACGATAAAAGATGGTGAAGTACCGGTATTCTGGCCATGTGGTGTAACGCCTCAGGCAGCGATAGAGCAGGCGAAGCTCCCGCTTGTGATCACCCATGCACCGGGACATATGTTCATTACGGATGTGCTGAATCAGAATCTTAATGATTATCTGGAAAGTAAAAAGAAGAAATAAGATCGTGGTTCTATGCCGTTGATCTTGGAAATCCCAAACTGTTGCACGTCATTCCATGAAAGCGGCTATGCAGCTTAAGTCCTTATCAATCGAATAGTTAAGAAGTATGCTTCCTTAAAAAGGAGGCATATTTTTTTATAATTACCGGCTGCTTCTCGTGAGAGAAGGACACAGAGAGGCAGCCTACCTCCCCTAAGGGTTAATTGCCGTAAGGCGTTCATCATAAAATCATCTGAGTTGACCAATCCAATGGACTCAGATAATCCTTTAATCAAAAATAGATCCATCTTAAGAATTTCATGTTCTTGAGAATGGATTTTTTTTTATGATTTTATATGTTTGTCGAACATAATGAAATGTATAAACTTATATTTCTCACATGGGGAATATTTTGTCTTAATTGTCTGCACTATAGAAAAATATTAATCAAAACTCAACCTATACGGTAGAGTTTTTAGACAAACTCTACCGTATAGAGCGTGGGAAGTAATCGCCTCAATTTTTATAATTTACTGCATATTAAATGCATTAGGAGGTTGAGGTTTTCATGCGGCAGCATCCGAACACGATCAAATACAAAGAAGTCGGAGAACGTCTCAGCAAGATCCGTAAGGAGAAAGAGTTAACACAAGCCGAGTTAGCTGCATTGGTAGGTTATTCTGAAAAATTTATCGGACGTGTAGAAAATGGCTACAAGTTCGGAATTCAATTTTTGTATGATGTTTGTGAGAAAGCTGATATCCCCATGGATTATCTCATGTTCGGAAATAAGCCAGGAAGAGCATACAACATCAATAGTAATCATGTAATCAATCTGCATGATAGCGGTGGAATCTTTATTACGAAAGTACGGGATTTTTATACATCGCTTTCTGAGATAAGCCGCCATCCGTTTGAAAGAGCTGTCCAAGGAATTATGGATTTTGGTACTTCTCAACGTAATGACAATCAAACACATGAAACATAGACATACACCGACAGGGGATTAATGAAATATGTTGACCATAAAAGCCACTGACGTATGCCGTCTGTGGCTTTTTGAGTGTGCAAAAAATCAGGACAGGTGCTGGTTCTGCTGTTGCTCGGGATCACGGGTTTCTTCAGGCACCTGAAGGTCGAGATAATGCTGTAAATCGGCATATTCCTTCCGGAGCTTTTGGGCTTCCTTTGATGCATCCTGATACGATTTCTGAAGTTGCGCATGCTGCTTTTCCATGGATTCATACTGTGCTTTCAAGGCTTGCAGATCGAGCTTCGACGGATTTATTTTCAAGGAAGTCAGCATCCTTTTCGCGCCACCGTAAAGAATCAGTTCGCTTTCGTGCTCTCGGAAATAGCGTTCCGGATCTGTGCTCTTCTTGTAGTGAAGATCATATTTCCGATAGGTTTTGTACTGTTCCCCATACTTGAGAATCTCGAGAAGCCCTTTCATCCTGTGCTCAAGCTCAACCATAGAAGAACGGGCAGAAGAAGACGCTTTATCCTTTTCTTCGATGGAACTTTTCAGATCGCTGAGAGATGAAGCTGCTTGGTATTTTGCTGCAGCAATTTTCAGATTCTGAAGCTTTGCCCAACGAAGAAGAGCAGGAGAATTCTGGAACCTTTCCTGCGTGGTATCGATGAATTTTCTGTTGGAATCATCGCCTTGATGAGCCATCGATTCTTCCGGGTGCAAAACTTTTATCGGGTCCTGTCTGATCCGGGAATTGATCGGATCCGGATACCCCTTAGCAGTAGCGGTATGCAGGAATTTCTCGAGAATTCGTTCACTGATGCGGTCTCTGGTATAGGCAGAACCTAGTGAATTTTTTGCACCACGAAAGCCTCGCTTCATGCCGGCTTTTGTAAAAGTGATGGCCTTCCTGGTGTCACCGGAAAGCTTCTCACCTTTTAGTGTATAGCCCTTCTCTTTCATGATGGAAAGGAAGCCATCATAGTCCTCTGCTTCTTTGATAGAAGCATCGATATCAGTACGAACCTGATCCTTCCAGGTCGGACCTTTTTTCTGTTGCATCCACTCGACATAGCTTAAAGCATCTTCGAGACCTGGCGTGATTATGGAAAGCTTGTGCTCATGGCAAAGGGCATCACTTGTCGCACGAATTTCCCGATAGGTTTGCCGGCAATCGTTATATTTCTTGTGCTCGAGATTATCGGCAGCGCAGAAAATAATGTGATTGTGTATGTGCCCTTTATCGATGTGTGTTGCGACGATATAGCAGTATTTGCCTTTGAGAATTTTATCTGCAAGCTCGATGCCAATCTGGTGTGCTTCATCATATTCTACTTCCCCCGGTGCGAAGGACTGAATCAGGTGAAAGGCGAGATTTCCGTCAGAAGCATTGGTCCTGGAAAGAGCCGCTTTGAAATCATAGGCAGCTGTTTCCGGTGCACAGGCATAGCTTGTTACGAGGAGATTCCCGTCCGTTTTTTCAGGGTTACAGATATATTTTATTGCTTTATGTACGGTTGCTTTGACAGCATGGATTTTTGTGTATGCCATATTTCATCCAGTCGATTTTTGATCTCCAGGAGGTCCTCCTGATAAATGCTCCCGGTTTGATTGATACGCTTTGCGATTTGATTGATGTTTACGCCGATTTTTGAAAGCTCCATGTTGTACTCATGGAGATCGGAATAATCGGCGTCATAAACGTAGCCATAGAGAATCTGGTGCCGTAGAAATGCGGACCGGCTCTTCATGCCGGACTGTGTGAACTTCGTATCCAGAATTCTTTTCTCATCATCGGTGAGATAAACGTGTACTTCATTTTGACGAACTCTGTTTGCCATGAAAGGAGACTCACTTTCTAAATGTTTTTGGTTTTAATGATTTTACAGTTTTCAGATGGTTTAAGGGAAAATGCCATCGATGGGCTTTTTCAGAAGCTCATGGAAGAAATGAAAATCATGAGAGGTCGAAGGGGAGAATCCCCTTCAAAAATCGCGGGTCCGCTGGAACGGGCGGGACCTCAGCAATTTCGGATGTGTGGACGCACATCCAGTGCTTGCTATGCTACCGCGAAACCGGTTTTCCGGTTCGCGAATAATCATGGAAATATGCTTGATCATAGCAGTGAAAGGTTGGAATGTTCAAGTATGCAAGATAAAGTCTTGTCGGGTCGCCATTCCAATCTGAATTTTAAATATCTATAATCACTATCAATGTAAGAAATATGGGAGAAGCAATATGGAAAAAATGGAGCATGAAACAGCAATCAATGAACAGGAGGAGCAGTTCGATGTACAGAAAAGACTTTTAGAAGTTCTTCAGGAACGTCATATCGAAACCAATCATGAGCTGGCGGTTCTTTGCCATGTAGATGATGCGACGGTTTCCAGATGGTTAAGACGAAATAAAGCGATTTACAACTTCAAAACCGTTCTTCGAATCTGCAAGGGACTTGGCATGAAAATGGATGATTTTGTGTCGGGAAGTCATGGCGAAAGAAGAATGGAAGGGCTGAATAGTCGACTCCGTAGCTTTTGGGATAGCATGGATGATACTGAGAAGTTTTGCTTTTATTACTACGGCGTAAATTTTATCAGAAGCCTGAGAAGATTGAATAACGAACCGCTTCTGGTAGAAAGCATTTCTAAAAAAACAGGTGGCACAGTAGAAACTAAAAGCAACAGAACTAACAAGTGATTTTTAAGAGACATTCACCAAGATGAATGAGCGTTCAAAAATCAAATGATTTTTTCGGAGCTTCGGGAAAGATTCTGAAGCTTCGGAAAAAGTTCTGACGGTATTCTAAAGCACACAAAACGAATCAAAAATTTTTCTTTGTATGCTTTATAAGGCTGTCAGGCCTTATCGCACATTGATAACCGAATAACAGATTTTGCAGGACGTAAGCCTGAAGGGAGCGTGACGATCATACGCAGGAGGCATTGGCAGAGATGGAAAGAAATTGCTGCAGATGCCGGCGATCTATATGGATCGTCAGCACGGGACAGGATCCGTGTCGCGATGAGCTTCAGTGCTTGATAATGATACTCCTCAGAGATGAGTCCAGGGAGGATGGTGCAAATCCAGAGTGGATCAGTTCCTGCTGATCACCTGCGGAATCTTTTTTATTTTCTTTTTCAGACACGCAAATAAGCATACCGATCAAAGCTTATCGTTTTTTCAGGAGGACAGGCTTTGATCGGTATACTTTACCGAATGAATCTGAATCCAGTTTATACTCTATAGACTTTCACGAATTAACGTGCTAAATTTATAGATGTCTACTGGATTCTATAGCGAAAGGAGCAAGTTCTATGAATAAAGCAACAGCAAACAAATTTTCGGCGAAAAAGTACGTCAGATATACCGACGGTGCCGACCTTTTCTGTATGTCCCAGTCGAAATTTCAGCGTGAGGCCAGAAGATCCGGAGCGGTTTATAAGCTCGACAAGCTGGTTCTCGTCGATGTAGAGGAGTTTGACAAGTACATCAAGGCACACAGATTACCGGTTTACGATTATTGATTTTGGGTCGTGCTCTGAGGAAGGAGACCTGAAAACAATATTGTAATACGTTAATGATGAAGGTATAATCTGATTTGAAAGGTGGTGCAAACATATGGGAAAAGCGGGAAGACCGTTTTCCGAAAACCCGAAGGGACATGTTGTCTGTATCAGGCTGACGGAGAGCGAGTTTAAGATGCTAAAGACCTATGCTGCAGAAACCAATCAAACCATGACTCAGATACTTCATCGAGCTGTTGAAAATTTAGATGTAGAAACTCGACCAGTCTCATGATGAGTGCAGATCTCTTTCCTTGCAGAAAGGAGATTTGGATTGGCACAATCAAGAAAAGACAGTAAGGGTAGAGCACTTCGGAAAGGAGAATGCTTTAACGAGAAAAAAGGTCTCTATGTGTATTCTTACTCGGATCCGTTTGGCAAAAGGAACTATATTTATTCCAAAAGCCTGATCGATCTCCGAGCAAAGGAAGATCAGATTTTCCGTGACAGAATGGACGGCGTAAATGGACATGAAGCCGGCAGAGTATCCCTCAATTCGCTCTTTGAACGGTACATATCGACAAAGACGAATCTGAGAAAAACGACGTACGGAAATTACCTCTATTATTACCGACATTTTGTCAAGAAAACCTTCGGAAGCAGGTTTATAGATGATATTCATTATTCGGATATACTGAGTTTTTATACCCGACTTTTGAATGAGAGGCACATGAAGTTTACGACGGTTAAAAACATCCAGACTTTTTTGCATCCCACATTTCAGCTTGCGGTACGAGATGAACTGATCAGAGTAAATCCTACGGATTATGTCATTACCGAAGTAAAAAAATCCATCAAGGATCTGCCAGAAAAGCGGCACGCTTTAACGCCGGAGCAGCAGAAGATTTTTATGTCTGAGCTGATGAAGCAGAGGAATATTCGATGGTATCCCATCTTCACAGTGTTCTTAGGAACCGGTTGTAGAGCGGGAGAAATCGCTGGGCTTCGATGGGATGATGTAGATATGAAAAACCGTGTGATTCACATCAGACAGATCATCGATGATTACCATCATCATCCGAGGGAAAGCACGGAAAGAGGATTTATGGTCGCACCGCCAAAAACACATGCGGGAACGAGAGATATTCCGATGATTGATCAGGTGTATGAAGCGTTTCAGACAGAGAAGGAGTTTCAGGAAATTTCCGGAACGCATTGTACAAGAAAGATCAGTGGCATCGGCGGTTTCGTCTTCTGCGGCAGCGGCGGAAACATTATCAATTTTACAGTACTGAACCGCGTCATTATCCGTATCTGTGATGAATACAACATTGAAGAGATTCAGAACGCAACAAAGGAAAAGAGAGATCCTGTTCTGTTGCCGCATTTTACATGTCACGTTTTGAGACATACCTTTTGCTCCAGACTCTGTGAGAACGATGGAAATATAAAAGCCATCCAGGAAATCATGGGGCATCAGGATATCAAGACGACGATGGATATCTACGCGGAGATTTCAGATAAACGGAAGCAGGAGACCATGGATAGTTTATCAAAGAACTCAGGTTTATTTGGCAAGTCTTGAAAGAGCTCTTTGTAATTGAAAGAAGGTTCAAGTCCATCAAAATCAGGGAACATTTGATGGACCAAAATACAGTCCATCAAAAAGTCCAACACTTTTTGGTGAATAAAGCAGAATAGAAGTGGTTTGATAGGTTTTTGTGAAGCATAAAGTGCCGTAAAACAGGGCACTGAAGCGTAAAGTTGGAGGGATGATGGATTTCAGAGAGCTCACCTATATATCAACTGTCGCTGACTGTAAGAGTGTAACGGCGGCAGCAAAGAAGCTGTATATTTCGCAGCCGTCTTTAAGCTATATCATTTCGAAAGTAGAGGCGGATGTCGGAGTAAAGCTGTTTGATCGGAAGACGAATCCACTTTCGCTAACGTATGCCGGGAAAAAGTACGTGGAAACAGCGAAGGAGATTCTACGGCTTCGGGATAATCTTCGGCGGGAGCTGACAGATATCGGTGCAGGAGAGACCGGGGAAATAAACATTGGCATACCCACGGAGAGAGCCGGCTATATGCTGCCGCGCGTCGCGGGAAAGTTTCATGAATCCTTCCCACGGGTACAGCTTCATCTCATGGAATCAAAGTCCGGAGATATCATCGACAGTCTCATCAATGATCGTATTACGTTCGCAATTTTGCCCGGCGGAACAGAAGGGATTCCCGGCGGCCTGACAGCGGAGTTTATCTATCGGGAGCCGCTCATCGTGGTTGCGGGCGAGGGCATCGTGACGGAGGATATGCTAAAGCAAGAGGATAATCAGCAGCTTCCGACAGTTGATCTCCGAAAACTGAAAGGTTTTCCATATATCATCCTCCGAAAGGGACAGTTTAACCGACGGCAAACTGATATAATTCTCGCTGAAGCGGATATCAATCCGAGGGTCATCATGGAGGTTTCGAGCTGTATGTCTGCGGCACAGCTCGCGAAGTCAGGTCTGGGCTTCACGATTGTTCCGGAGCGGGCAGTACTGGCGCTTGGTGGTTTGGATCAGTTTCATTGCTACCGTATCGACAGTCAGTATAGCACCTGGGATGTAAATGCCTTTTATAAAAAAGACAGCTATCTTGACAAAGCTGATCGCTATTTCATCGACCTCATGAAGGATGTTTTTACAAAACAGCCATAAATATTATCATATGTTATCATAGAAAAATTATATGGATTTTTTTATAAGCATACGAAATCATGTATTTTACAGGTTGTCATAAAAAGTCTAATATTTAGCTATAAGAAACAAGGGTTCATGTCACAGTGAGAAGTTCTTACAGAATATAAACATGCTGTGACAAAGGTTTGTCAAAAACTAAAAAGGAGCAGAAAATGGTCAAGCTGTATGATGGTGGTGTGTATCTCGTCAATGGTACAGAGATCGTTCCGGAGAGTGAGTCAGCGAAGGTTGAGAGCCTCACCGGTAAGGCAGTCACGAAGGATGAAGCGAAGAAGGGCACGATGGCGTATGGCATCATGAAGAGCCATAACCAGTCGGAGGACATGGCACATTTAAGAATTAAGTTCGATGCCATGGTATCGCATGATATTACATTTGTAGGCATTATCCAGACAGCGAGAGCTTCCGGTATGGAGAAGTTCCCGCTTCCGTATGTCCTCACTTGCTGCCATAACTCACTCTGTGCAGTTGGCGGCACGATCAACGATGATGACCATTTCTTCGGCCTCTCTGCGGCTAAGAAGTACGGCGGCATTTTCGTTCCACAGCACATCGCGGTTTGCCACCAGTTTATGCGTGAGAACTTTGCAGGCGGCGGACGTATGATCCTCGGCTCAGACTCTCACACAAGATACGGCGCACTTGGCACGATGGCCATCGGCGAAGGAGGCGGCGAGCTTACGAAGCAGCTCCTCAAGCAGACCTATGATGTCGCATATCCGGGTGTTGTAGCCATCTATCTCGCCGGCAAGCCACAGCCTTTCGTAGGGCCGCACGATGTCGCACTTGCCATCATTCGCGCCGTATACGCAAAGGGCTATGTAAAGAACAAGGTGATGGAGTTCGTAGGACCTGGCGTTTCCTCGATGACGACAGACTACAGAAACGGTGTCGATGTCATGACGACAGAAACCACCTGCCTTTCCTCCATCTGGCGCACCGATGATGACACGAAGGCCTTCCTCGAGAAGCACCATCGCGGAGATGCATTTAAGGAACTGAATCCTGCAGAAGTCGCTTACTATGATGGCTGCGTTTATGTCGATCTCTCGAGCATCAAGCCGATGATCGCGCTTCCATTCCATCCGTCCAATGCTTACACCATCGACGAACTCTATGAGAATCTCGAAGATATCCTTCGTGAGACTGAGAAGAAGGCTGAGGCTGTCGCCGAGGGCAGAGCAACCTATACTCTGCTCGATAAGATCACACCGGATCATAGACTTCAGGCACAGCAGGGTGTCATCGCAGGCTGCGCAGGCGGCAACTATACAAATGTTGTCGAGGCTGCACATGCACTGAAGGATAAGCTGATCGGTGATGACGAGTTCTATCTTTCAGTATATCCGTCCTCTCAGCCGGTTTATACAGACCTTGATCGGAAGGGCCTTCTCGCAGATCTTATGGATGCCGGTGCGATCATTCGTACGGCGTTCTGCGGACCGTGCTTCGGTGCCGGTGATACACCTGCAAACAATGGCCTTTCCATCCGTCATACGACCCGTAACTTCCCGAACCGTGAAGGTTCGAAGCCGGGTAACGGCCAGATGGCTGCTGTGGCACTGATGGATGCGCGTTCTATCGCAGCAACCGCTGCAAATCATGGTAAGATCACATCTGCCGAAGAGCTTGATTGCTGGGGCGATGTGCCAGAGTACAACTACGATGACAAAGCCTATAAATCACGTGTATACTGGGGCTTCGAAAAGGCGGAAGAGGATCGTCCGCTTCGCTTTGGCCCGAACATTAAGGATTGGCCGGAGCAGGAAGCATTAACGGATAATATCCTTCTCAAGGTTGCTTCGAAGATCCTCGATGACGTGACTACAACCGATGAACTGATTCCATCCGGTGAGACATCTTCTTATCGTTCAAACCCGCTTGGGCTTGCAGAGTTTACGCTTTCAAGACGAGATCCGGAGTATGTCGGCCGTGCAAAGGCTGTACGCTCTCTTGAGGATGAGAGAAAGACCGGAAAGACGGATGCTTCTATAGCGGCTGTCTTTGATGTGATTCATACGATCCCGGGCTTCGATGGCGTAAAGGCGGAGGAAACCGAAATCGGTTCTACGATCTATGCGAGGAAGCCAGGCGATGGTTCAGCCCGTGAGCAGGCAGCGTCCTGCCAGAGAGTGCTCGGTGCCCTCGCAAATATCACAGAGGAATATGCGACGAAGCGCTATCGTTCGAACTGTATGAACTGGGGCATGCTTCCTTTCCATATGAAGGGTGAGCCGACACAGTTTGATGTCGACGATTACATCTTCGTACCGGGCATCAGAAAGGCACTCGATGACAACAAGTTGGAGGATATCCCGGCTTACGTCGTAAAGGATGGCAAGTATGAGGAAATTCATCTCTATATTCAGCCGATGACTGAGAACGAGCGTCGCATCGTAAAGGATGGCTGCCTCATCAACTTCAACCGGAACGGACAGAAGTAAATATTAGGAAATGTTTGGGCGTTGCCACACACTATGTGCGGCAACGCTTTTTTGTGGTATACTTTTGTTCAACACGAATAAGGCAGGAAAAATAGTTTATGAGTATAGCAAGAAAAGCCTTGTTCTTCGATGTGGATGGCACGTTGATGGACGAGGAAACACATATTATTCCAGAAAGCGCGATCCGCGCGATCAATGAAACAAGGTCTCGTGGCAATGTCGTATTTATTAACTCCGGCAGAACCTATAAGATGCTCTCGAAGGTACGGGATATGATTCCAGTCGATGGCATGCTTTATGGCTGCGGTACCGAATTGACTTTTCACGGAAAGAGTATTTACTATTATGCGATTTCTCCGGAAATGAAAGACAGAATCAAGGCAGCATCTGGAAAATACGGCATCAAAGTAAATCTTGAAAGTCGCGACGGTTGGATCAGCTGTCCTTCAGAGAAGCTGCTTCAAGAGCACCCGATTCTTCGTTATAAGCATGAGCATGGCCATAAATATGTCGGAAAAGAGGGCGGACTCCTCATGCGTGATTATGATGATGACTATGAAATCTCGAAATTCTGTGTGGATTATGATGATGGGAAGGAATCCGGCCATCCTTCAGATATCGAGGGCTTTCATCACGAGTTTGATGGATTCTTTACGATAATAGATCGAGGAGACTGCTTTTATGAATGCGTCCCGAAGGGACATGGTAAGGGTAATGCTGTCGACAGGATGCTTCAATATCTTGGCCTGACGGCGGATGATGCGTATGCTTTTGGCGATAGTACAAATGACATTGATATGATGCGTGTCTGCGGAAACAGGATCGTACTGAAGGAGCACGATGCAGAGCTGGATGTATTTCAGCCCTATGTGACGAAGGCAGTTCTCGACGATGGTATTGCCTACGCGATGGAGAAGCTACAGTTGATATAGGAGGGCAGTCATGCAGAACTTTCAATATCAAATACCGACGAAGCTGCTTTTTGGGGAGAACTGTATCAATTCACTGCCATTTTTACTGGAAAAGTTCGGCAGAAATATTTTGCTGTTTTACGGATGTGATGAGTCATTATATGGAGGAATACTTCAACGCTGACCCGCAGATGCTGATGGATGGCGTCATGGAGTCAGCAATGCGCACACTTGTCAAAAATGCACCGAGAGCACTCGCAAATCCCGAGGATTATCAGGTGCGGTCGGAAATTTCTCTGGCTGCCACTTTTTCCTGTAACGCAATCATTTCAGTCGGGGAGGGCAAATCCAGCTGGCCGATGCATGCAATCGAGAATATCATCAACGGATATTTTGACATTCAGCATGGCGCCGGCATGGCAATCGTGATACCGCGTTGGATGTCCTGTGTTCTTAAGAAATATCCGGAAACCGCCTCGAGGATTGCCACCTTTGGTATGAAGGTCTTCGAACTCGGAAGTGATCTTGGTTCGGAGGCACTATCAGAAGCTGGAGATGATTTTCTTCAGTCACTGGCGAAAGAGACCATCGATACATTGCATCATTTCTTTTTATCACTTGGGCTTCAGATGAAGCTGACAGATCTGCCTATGATAAGGGAAGCCGGACTAAACGAAGATAAGCTACAGGAAATGGCGAGACGCTGCATCAAGACGACCGGCATCTCTGCTGCCCACAGTTACGCACCGCTCGATGAAGCGGATGTGCTGGCAATCATGAAAGCGTGTCTTTAATGGGATAATAGCGGATGTGATGATATAGTATAAATGCTATAGCCATCGTGAGCCACTCGGCTACCCAGAAGGCATGCCATACTCCGTCTGCTGAGCCCATAATCCGGGAGAGAAGTACTGCTGTCGGTACGATCACGACGAGATAACGCATGAGCATGATCACAAGTGACTGCATCCCTTTTCCCATGCCTTCCAGCATACCGCTATAGGTGAGTGAGAAACCGGAAGCGATAAACCCGAGTGAAATGATGCGCAGGGCATGTGAACCATCCGCAATTGTGTCTTTGTTCTCGAGAAACATTCCCATCAGCTTGTCCGGCATCAGTTGGCAGAACAGAAGACCGGCGATGACAACCACCATTGACATACCGAGTGCTGTTTTTGCAATTGCACGGACGCGTTTCAACGCACCGGCTCCATAATTATAACCCGCTAACGGACGAATGCCCTGGATGATACCATTCACAGTCAGGAAGATAAAGGTCTGCAGCTTATAATAGATGCCGAGAATCAGTACGCCATCACCGCTGAAGCCCGCGAGGATTGCATTTAGAAGTGTGATAAGAAGAGAAGGAAGTGCCTGATTAAGAGAAGCCGGTCCGCCGACTGCATAGAGCTTTCCGCTGAGCTTCCAATTTGCCTTCCTGGGATTAAGAGAAATCCGGATGCCGAGCTTTCCTGAGGCATATACAAGAAGATAGATCACAAGTGTAAGCATTTGCCCGATGCCGGTTGCGAGCGCAGCACCTTCGATGCCCATCGCTGGGAAGGGACCGAAGCCAAAGATCATCAGAGGGTCAAGAAGGATATTAACGATGCAGCCAGCCATCATGCTGAACATAGACACCTTCATGAGGCCAACCGACTGGAAAAGCTTTTCGTAACAGATACCGACCGAGGTTGCAAGAGAAAAGAACATCACGATAGTACCATACCGTATTCCTGCATCGAGTACTGCTTCGGACGCACCGAAGGATCCGAGGAAATGCGGCATCACGAGCAGCATGATGATCGTGAGGGAAATGCCGTGTAAGATAGAGAGAATCACGCCAAGAGACGCTGACTGCTCCGCCAGATCCTTCCGATCGGCACCATTAAAGTACGCGACAGCTGCATTGACACCGATGCCGAAGCCAATGCTTACAGCGCCCACGATATTTTGGAGCGGAAACATGAGCGAAAGTGCGGTCATGGCATCGGCGCTAATCTTCGCAACAAAGAAACTGTCAATGATGTTGTAAAGAGAATTTACGAGCATGCTGAGCACCATCGGCAGCGCCATCTCACAAACGAGCGGCAATACCTTCTTAGTTTTCATGAAAGTCTGATCCATACGTTCCTCCAAAATAAATTTAGACGCAAAAACGCCACATGACGATATGTCATGTGGCGAAAAGAGAATCAAATCCATGTCCTGATTCTGGAAAAATCCACACCCTTACGGGTTTTAATATTCATTTGAATTGCAGGAGGTATGCTAGCACAAAGAAATAAGAAAGTCAATGATTCTTCTCTCGGCTAAGCTCTTGCTATTTACGGATAATCGTGACATAATAAAAAAGTAGATTTTTCTGATTAAACCGCATGATTTTATACGTATTGTGATTTATACAAGTTTGATGAAAGGAGCCCTCGGTATGGATATTATGAATGTAGCTTCTTCTATGGCGATGAATCCATCAAAGGCTATGGGACAGGTTGGTACGCGTATGCTGGCGAAAACCCTGGATGCAGCAAGCTCGCAGGCTGCTAGTGAGATTGATATGCTTAATCAGGCGGCTGTACCCACACCGACGCCAAGTGCGGATCCTGCATTGGGACATAATTTCGATGCATACGCATAGATCATCGAATAGTCACTTTTGATAAAGAAACTGGATATTTATTGGGTCTTTGCGCTTTGATGGGCAATCCATCAAAGCTTGAAGACCCATTTTTAATGGAAATACTTAAGAAAACAGTTGGCTTTAAAATTAGAAATGCCGCGGTCCTTTATGACGATATTCTAACTGAAGTGTCAAGATATGACAAAAGATTGTAAGAAAGCCGTAAGGCTGTTTAGTTGCATACATACGTAAAAAGGCGTACATTCAATCATAATTGACGCGGATTGAATGGAATTTTATTTTAATGGTCCGCGAACCTTACGTGAAACCACAAAAATGAGTGGATCATCGATGCCGGGAGATATATCTTACACTTATCATAGTACGATGCGGCATCCACTTAGCAGGCGTTGAATGGGGCGCAGTATGAATTTAAAAACACTACGTGAACTTAAGGGAATCAGCCGGAAAGAGCTGGCAGAAGCGACTGGCATATCATTTCGGTCTATTCAAGACTATGAACAGGGTCATAAGGATCTTTCTTCGGCAAAAGCCGAGACAATCCTAAAAATGTCTGAGACGCTCGACTGCACGATGGAGGATCTTATTTCAGAAGTTGATCTTTCTCAACTGAAGCCTTCGAAGCTATCGGATCTGCAGGATGGGGAAGACAACCGTTCACAGGTACAGTCAGCTCTGTCCGACACGGATCTCATTTCCGCGTTAAATGTTCTCAGCGCCCGTGAACGCGCCACTGTCCTTGATACGCTTAAGCCTGATGATGTTGCGCAGATGATTCACGACTTCGACGAAGATAAATTCGATGCTTTTATACATGGTGCCGGGGATAGCATCTTCGCCCGTTTGTCGAAATCACAGTGGAGGGAAGCATTTGCAGGACTTACAGCCGGACAATACCACGATATCGTGGACGCGCTCAATGCTTCTGCACGCGAATCCTCCGGCGAGAGTCTCCTCGAGAAACCGATGGTCTTCCGTCTGCAGCCTGAGGATGAACAGCCGTATGTCCTCATGCACCGCGACACCCAGGTGGCTTCTCTTGTGATGGAACCGGAGACTGGCGCACTTATTTCCGTATCAGAAATTTATGAGAAAAACTGGCTGCCAATCGGCGCACGTGGTCCTGCCGGATCCCTCAAGGGATGGTGGCAACGTCGTGCTGTACCCATTACACAGGGGAATATGCGTGAAATCCTTGCAAAGATCGAGTTCCTGACACCGCAAGCCTATCTCCTCAGAAATATGGGCCTTTCCATGACTGACTGCTATTGGTTGAAGCCTGCCAATGCCTCCATCAGTTGGAAGGACGTGAGTCTTTTCAAAAATTCCTTTGATGATGTGGTGGGCGCTGCCCAGTTTGCAGGCCTCGATGCGACCATTGACTTTCGGAATTTTGATGTGCGATTCCCATCGGGATCAACGCAGGGCGATGTACCGAAGGCGTGGATTTGCATGGATGACGGCAGACGATGCCTCGTAAAGGGATCTCAAAAGCGAAACACGCAACAGATTTTCAATGAAGTCGTTGCCGCCTATATACATCGGAAGCAGGGAAAGTTTGAATACGCGGACTATAATTTTTATCAGATCAATTATGGCCACGGTGCGGAACTTGGGGTATCTGCCGAAGCCTTTACAAACGATACGCTTGAATTCGTGCCGGCCGCTGACATTATACGGGCTTACCGTGTAAACGGACGTAATGACTTTGATACCTTCGTGGACGCCTGCGTACAGAACGGACTTGATCGGGCAAAGGTAAGGGCGTTTCTTGATTACCAGATTCTGACTGATTTTGTCATTACAAATACCGATCGGAGCTATGAGAATTTCGGCGTATTACGTAATTCCTTCACCGGTAAATTCGTGAAGATGGCACCGATTTTTGATTCTGGAAATTCTATGTTCTATGATCTGGATATGTCGACCGGTACGCTAGAACTTAACAATATTCCGGTGCATAGCTTTGCCCGGAATGAAGCCGGCCTTCTTCGCCTCGTAGATAATCCGAACATCGTCGACCTTGATAAGCTCCTTACTGACAATGAGCTTTCGCAGGTGCTTCAGAGCTCTTCGAGAACGCCTGAAGAGATAAAGATACTCGTCACGATTTACGACAGAAAGAAAGATCTGCTCTTCAAGCTCACGAAAGGTGACATGAAGTGGATGGATTGACAGCAAATCAAAAAGTTGACAGCCAGAACTGTCCCCGGTGTCAGCTTATGGCACGGAATAAATTTCAAAGAAAATTTGGAGGAAATGAGAAAATGAAGCAGACACTGCTGGCCGTTTTCGGCGGCCGTTCAACGGAGCATGAAATATCGTGTAAATCGGTTCAGAATATTGTGAAAAATGTAGACCAGGAGAAGTATGATATTATCCTTGCCGGCATCACAAAAGAAGGTGAATGGCTTCTCGCACCGTCTGTCGCATCCATTGAAGACGGCAGTTGGTATCAGTCTGAGACACACGCTTCACTGTTACCGGATGGTGTTCTTCGTTCTCTCCTCATCACAGAGCCGGACGGCAGCACGCACCTTCAGAAAATAGATGTCATCTTCCCGGCCCTTCATGGTAAAAATGGTGAAGATGGTACGATTCAGGGACTTTTCGAACTTTCGCGCATCCCTTACGTAGGCTGCGGCGTCCTGGCTTCCGCTGTCTCCATGGATAAGCTCTATACAAAAATTATCTGCGCTAAGCCACTGGCAAGCATCGGCGTCCGCCAGGCCGATTATGTAGGCATTGTCAAGAGAAATCGCGGTGATCTGAACGAAGCGGACGCGATTGTTAAAAAGGACTTAAGCTTCGCAAGTCTCGGCGGTAGAGCGTATGGTCGTGAGGAGGCCAATGATAACGCGCTTGATGCATCTCATATGGATCAGGTGATTACCCGCGTAGAGGAAAAATTCAAGTATCCTGTTTTTATCAAGCCTTCCAATGCCGGCTCCAGTTGTGGCGTCACTAAGGCACACAATCGTGACGAACTTATCGCTGGTATAAAAAAGGCCTTTACTGTCGACAGAAAGGTACTTGTTGAAGAAACGATTGTCGGCAGGGAGGTTGAGACTGCAGTATTTCGGGACAAGGAAGGCAGAATCCAGGTTTCAGGTGTTGGTGAAATACTGGCTGCGGCTGACTTCTATGATTATGATGCGAAATATAATAATCCGCAGTCGGAAACGGACACAAACCCTGTGATGGATGAAAATGACCGCGAACTGATTCGGGAAGCTGCTGCCACAGTTTTCGATGCCGTAGACGGTTACTCTCTCGCACGGGTAGACTTTTTCCTCACTGCGCAGGGTCCGGTCTTTAATGAACTGAATACTCTTCCGGGCTTCACCGCAATCTCCATGTACCCTCAGCTATGGGAAGCGAGAGGGGTTTCTAAGAAACAACTCATTCAGGATTTGATTGATACGGCATACACTCGTCATACGGATGATACATATTAAAAAAATCGGAAGACCAGCCAAATGCTGAACAGAAAGACACATATATGAGAGTGAATATCGAACTCGAGACCAGTCAGACGCTCGACGATGAAACAGAAGTGTTCACCGAATACGAGACCGGCATTCTCCGAAAGACTATGGATGGCGGAATCATTATCACCTATTTTGATGACGGTGTTCATAATGAAATTCTACTAGACCAGGATTTTACTGAGGTTAAAGTGGTCCGTGACTTTGACGAGGATAACGCATTTCTCTACCGTGAAAATTATCACCATGCGCTTGCTTACAAAACGGAAGCCGGCACAATGGACCTGGAATTTCACACAAAATTAGTCGAGATTGATTGCATTCACCAGGACAGTCTTCTTCATATCCACCTGAAGTACAGCATATTCCAGTTCGGGCATCCCGTTTCCGACAATGAAGTCCGGATTAAAGTTGCAAAGATGTAAACATTGGTACTAATGTTAAGACCAACTTTACGGAGCTTTCGAACAGAACCAAGAAATACGTTCTTTGTGACTGATAACCGCTTTTGGAGGCAACAAGAATGACGCTATTTGATATTATAGGACCGGTTATGGTAGGCCCATCAAGTTCTCATACAGCCGGTGCAGTAAAAATTGGATTGGCTGCACGCAAGCTCATGAGGCAGAAAATCCTATCAGCAAGAATAGATTTTCACGGTTCGTTTCTGGCAACCGGACATGGACATGGAACGGATTGCGCTGTAGTAGCAGGACTTTTAGGGATGGCAGTGGATGACGAAAGAATACCAGACAGCATACAATATGCGGAGGATGCAGGGATGCGGATCACCTTTGGGGCATGTGATCTGGGAGAGGATGCACATCCAAATTCCGTACGTATGTTTTTAACCGGGGATCGCGGTAAAACACTGGAGATCGAGGCTGCATCTCTTGGCGGCGGCCGGATCATGATCACGAAGCTGGATGGTCTTTCGGCAAATTTCAGTGGCGATTTTCCCACGCTCATCGTGCATAACCAGGATACGCCCGGTCATGTTGCAGAGGTGACGATGATGTTGAAAAATAATGCAATCAACATAGCCACGATGCAGCTCTATCGGGCAAGTCGTGGCGGCAGCGCTGTCATGGTTTTGGAATGTGACCAGGAAATTCCGATTGATCAGGTCAGATATATATCAGGTCTTCCCGGAATAAACAAGGTTACCTACTATAGTTTGGAGGAGAGCTGATGTACCAGTCACTTGAAGAACTGATTGAGGATGCGGAAAACGCCGGACAGCCGATCTGGAAAATCGCAGCGGACGAAGATGCGCGGGAAGAAAATATTTCACCGGAAGAATCTTTTCAAAGAATGAAAAAAATGTATCTTGCGATGAAGTCCTCTGATCAACAGTATGATCCGACGCTGAAATCCCGGAGCGGATTAGTAGGCACAGAAGCAGATAAGATTACGAAAAGAAAGCAGAACAACGAACTTCTGACAGGTAATTTCATCGGATCCGTCATGGAAAGAGCCTTGAAAATCGCTGAGTCAAACGCATGCATGAAGCGTATTGTGGCAGCGCCAACTGCGGGATCCTGCGGGGTTGTACCGGCGGTGCTTCTTTCTCTACAGGAAAAGCTTCAGGCATCAGATGATACGATGACGGAAGCCCTATACGTGGCTGCTGCGATCGGCGGAGTCATTGCATCGAGGGCAAGTCTTGCAGGTGCGGAAGGCGGCTGTCAGGCTGAGATTGGCTCCGCTTCCGGCATGGCGGCTGCTGCAGCTGTTTATCTGGACGGCGGTACCGAAAGGCAGATGGCCTCTGCGATGGCAATCGCACTTTCCGGGATGCTCGGGCTTGTTTGTGATCCTGTGGCAGGACTTGTTGAAGTGCCATGCGTAAAGAGAAATGTGATTGGTGCAGTAAATGCGCTTACGAGTGCAGATATGGCACTTTCCGGTATTGAATCAAAAATTCCGCCAGACGAGGTCATCGACGCCATGAAGTCGATTGGCCACAGTATGGCGATGGAGTTACGTGAAACCGGAAAAGGTGGCCTCGCCGGTACACCAACAGGAGTTAGAATACGACAGGCAGTTTCAGGAGGAATGCATGATAAAAATGCTTGATTCGGTGGAAACGCTCAAATATACCCTTGAGTATTTTGACCCTATGAACAACATGAATAATTATAAGGATGTTTATAACATCCATTCAGAAGGTGCCATCATTTATACGCGTTATATGGATAAAGGCTCTGAGGAAAAGAAAGGTGAAGCAAGTAAGGAAACGATACATACGCTTTTTGAAACGATTCTCACCATCGTCGATCAGGCGGATCAGGATGAGGTTCCTATCGATGATTATGCGGCGGAAATCGAGTTAAGCACAAAGAATTCTTCGATGCGTTTTTCGAGAGGTCTCGGAACAAAAGAAACGCATCTCAGCCGAATTGTAACGGAATTTCTGAAGGAAGCAGGATTCAATGAGGCAAAAGAATAATATGTAGTAAAGAAGCGGATTGCCGTTTTTATAGGCATAGAAGAGAGGGGTACGGGATTAATCCTGTACCCCTTTTCTTACAGTAGAGGCTGGAATTTCTTTAGGTACATAGATTCCGATTCGCTTGTGGAGGTTACGAATAGCAACATGCTTCGGCTTTCCGCCATATTCGCCATCGAGCGTCCATTTGACAGGATTTTCAGCGTCGAATGTAATCTGTGAAGCATGAAAGAACTGAATAAAATCATTATCGGACAGAGATTTCATATCTGCATCGTCATGCATGGAGGCATTGGCATAGCGAAGCATGGACTGCAGAAGCTTCGTGATATCATTAAAGTCCTTTGGCGCCCGAATCAGCATGATTTCGAATTTTCCGTCATTCAGATGCGCATCTAAAAGTGACCCGGAGGAAAATCCGCCGACAGAAGTGGAGTTCGAGACAGAGCCGAAGATGTAGTCGTCTTCTTCTGTGATGTTATCGTGGGTCACCTTCATGTGGCAGCGGCAGGACAGACTATCACCTACCGTTGAAATACCCTTTAAGACATATGCTGCGTAGCCAAAGGCGTTTTTGAAGCTCTGGTCTGTCGAGTAGCTGACCTCCGTAAAAGCACCAAAGGCTGCAATGTAGTTAAAGCATTGACGGTTAAAGCGGCCGATGTCATAGTAAAAAATGCTTCCATTATGTACAAGCGCACTGATTTTTTCCACCGTATCGGGAATCTTCAGAGACTTGGCAAAATCATTTGTCGTGCCGGCAGGATAGTACATGAGTGGTATATGCAGCTTTTCATGGACCAGGGATTCTACGACATGATGAAGTGTTCCATCACCGCCGCAGCAGGCAATCATATCATAATGTGAGCGTACCTCTTCTGAAAATTCATCGTGGATAATATCTTCGGAAATCAGCTTCTGCTCTGGAAGGATCGGAAAGACAGTCACGGCACAGCCTGCGAGTGTAAGAGAGGTGATGATCGGGAGACTTTTTTTCACGGATGTACCGGTACCGGCTACTTCGTTTGTAAGAAATAAAACTCTTTTCCGCATGAAACCTCCTTAAAATGATAAATTATCAGCTTTTTTACAAGTATAGCTGTCGATTTCTTTATCGTAAATATGCACTTTTACTATTTGGGTATAGATGATTTCGCTTTATAATGGCCCAAACAGGAGGGTGATTTATATGTTATATCGATATTGTGAAGACCGGTATTTCTTTGCATCGGAACAGATTCATTATGATGGGAAGGCACTCATCGGGGTGGGCATCACATTTATGTTTCTTTTCTATGATAAAGAGGGCCAGGAGATCGTCATCGGTAAAAATGAAAAGCCCGAGACCTTCACTGTCTGTGACTATGATTATACGGCAGGGTTTTCTCTCCGGGCGGATCATAAGGCTATGGAAGAAAAGGGAATATCTTCTGTTACCTGTGAACCGGTAGAAGCCTATCTTACCTTTGATGGGATCCGGAAACCGAATTTCGTTCCGGTTGACATGGCGCGGGAAATTTTGAAAGGGCATGCGTTCCAGTTTCGGAATAACATACCGGCACATGTATTTGCCTATACATTTTCAAACGTATAAAAATTAGTTACGAAGACTTCATATACGGGGATATCTATAGGATCACGTATATGGAGTATTTTTTTGTGTTTTAGAGCCGTGGTAAAGAGGAAATCTGATAGGCTGGATCTGAAAACCAGGCACCCTTATGCATAGCCGGGAGAAAGATCAGGGCATGCTTTGCCCGTGTCGCCGCGACATATTCAAGACGCACCCATTCGGCATGTTCTTCTGATCTCGCAAGAGCCATCAGCTCCGGATGGCGGTGGTAGCTTGGGTATAACATTTCTCCGGAAAGCTGTCGCCCGACAACAAAGGATGGATAGCACCGATTGCCGATACGAAGTGTTTCATAACGGGTCTCCTCAGGATCGATTCGGTCCGCTACCAGCACAATATTGACAGATAAACCCTTTACATGGTGAACATCCAGGACATGAACTGTTTCATGTGACATATCACCATCCGCAGGAATATGATCATGCCGGAGGGCATCAATGAAACTTCCGATATGCGAAGGATTCTTTACAATAATCAGAAAATCAGAATATCTAAGGAAGCTGTAGGCACGAAGAATCATCCCTATAAGCTGCGCAGCGTTTTCTGCATCACGCATACTCTTTCGTGTTGACTCGTAGTGGTAAACACCGGTAAGTGGAAACTGAGAGGCACCTTCCTGACATGGAAGCATAGACTTATATCCAGGAATTCGCTTTTGAAAGGTCTTGTTAACGAACGTAACAATCTTTGGATTCGATCGGAAATTGCCGTCCAGTGTCAGAACATTTGCATTGTCAGCAGCAGCCATCTGCTTCATGACATTCTGATAGATTTCCACCTGGGCTCCATACGGTCTGAAAATAGACTGCTTTTCATCGCCGATGAGAAAAAGTACATTGTCACGAAGACGTCCGCTGGCATCAAGTACAATGGAAGCAATGATGCGGGACTGAAGGCTATCCGTATCCTGGAACTCATCATAGTAAATCTTTGTATAATGCTTACGTAAATCGGCTGTAACGGAAGGATTCATACTCATGAGCTGCCATGCTTCTCGAAGAAGTTGTCCTTTTGAAACACCATTTGAATCCGTCGCAATGTATCGAAGATAATCTGTCCTGATCTTAAGAATCAGAGCCATTAACCGATCCTCCGGATGCATGATATCCTCTGGAACTGCATCTGTAATAATCTCACTATGAATATCCGCAATGGCGCGAAAGGCTTCCAGAAGAGTATTACAGTGAAGCGCCTGCATAGCATCCTTAACGGCGGCCATTTCAGATTCATGCTGTGATGCCCATTCACGAAAGAAGCGGTCGCGTCTTGTACGCGCTTCATATTCTGTAAGCTTACGACGAATTCCCTTCCCGCCATAGACATGAAGAATCTTCTCAGCGAAATCCTGCATCGTGCAGATATCAATAGTATCGATGGAGTCTCTTGTTCTTATAAGAAGGGCTTGTGTGGCACCATCAAGCTTAGGAATTTCCCGGGAAAGATGCTTCATGATTTTATCATGCAATTCCTGGGCTGCGGTATCTGTAAAGGTAATAATGAGAAAATGGGTAGGATCTTCTCCATTCTTAATCTGGTTGATGATCCGCCGTGCAAGCAGCGTGGTTTTGCCCGCGCCGGCACCTGCTTCTACAAACAGATTATCCGCCGCATGCCGGATATAATCTCTCTTTTCCTGCTCAGACAGCTTTGCGTCAAGATCGATCATCACACGCTCCTTAACCAATTTTTGTATTTCCATTACTATAGCATGTTTCTGGTTACTTGCACTGCCAAAACTGAAAAACTTTTCGTCAGGAAAGGTCTTGACACAGAAATACACGGGATTTAGGGTAGGTAGGACATTTTAAGAAGAAAAGTGTACAGAATAAAACAATCCATAAAAAGGTTTTATGAGCTGAAATCAGGTGATTAATGATGCACACATGTCTCACAATAGCGGGAAGCGATGCAAGCGGTGGCGCCGGCATTCAGGCAGATATCAAAACCATGATGGCAAATGGTGTTTATGCGATGTCGGCGATTACTGCCTTGACCGCTCAGAATACAACCGGGGTTCGATCAATCATGAATGTAACACCGGAGTTTTTATCGGATGAACTTGACATGATCTGCACGGATATTTTTCCAGACGCCGTAAAAATCGGCATGATATCGGAAAGAGACCTGGTACTGGTCATAGGAGAGAAGCTAAGACAGTACCAGCTTCATGCAATCGTGCTCGATCCTGTGATGATTTCCTCCAGTGGGGCAAGGCTTCTCAAGGAAGATGCGGTCTCTGCCATGAAGGAAAACTTGTTTCCGATTGTCACGCTTCTTACGCCAAACATACCAGAGGCGGAGTATCTCACAGGTGTAAGCATTGAAGAAAAAAATGATATGATTACGGCAGCAAAACGTATTACGGCTGAATACGGCTGCGCCGTGCTTCTAAAGGGCGGCCATCGTCTTCAGGATGCGGATGATCTTCTTTATACAGAAGAGGAATGCCATTTCTTTCATGGAAAACATATCGATAACCCGAACACGCACGGAACGGGTTGTACACTGTCAAGCGCCATTGCGGCGAATCTTGCAAAGGGCTTCAGACTTTTTGAAGCGGTAGAACGGGCTAAGGAGTACACAAGTGGTGCGATAGCGGCAGGCCTTAATCTTGGACATGGAAGCGGACCAATGAATCATGCCTTTTCGTACACCGGTAGGTTTATGGAAGAAGCTCAGGCTTTCCATTTATGAGAGAAATCGATATAATGATTGATTAGTACAGACTAAGACATGATTTTTGGAGGCAGCTATGCAGAAATATGAGACGGCCCTTTTTGACCTCGATGGTACGATCACGGATTCCGGTCCGGGTATCATGGAGTCGGTACAATACGCACTTACGAAGTTCGGCTATCCGGAGCAGTCTGAGGAAACGCTCCGTCAGTTTGTAGGTCCTTCTCTTGTCGATTCTTTCACGAGACTCTATCACATGACCTATAAGGAGGCTGAACAGGCGACAGCCGCTTATCGTGAAGTGTATAATACGGGAAATCTCTATCATGCAAAGCTGTATGATGGAATCGAGATGGTTTTCCAAAGACTTTTGGACGCCGGCATCCGAATCGTACTTCTCACTTCAAAACCGCAGGGCACGGCAGAGAGGGTGCTTGATCATTTTGGTATCACAAAGTACTTTTTCCATGTGACAGGGCCGGATGAACACGATCCAAGCTCTGACAAGTCACGCCTGATCCGGAGAACTGTCGAGGAAACAGGGATCGATCTTTCACGCTCCATCATGATCGGCGATACACATTTTGATATCGAAGGCGCCAATGCTGTCTCCATGGACTCCATCGCGGTGACCTATGGTTATGGTCCGAGAGAAAGCCTTCTCAGCTGTCACCCGACCTACATGGTCGATGCCCCGGAGGGGATAGCAGATATATTGCTGGCGCCGGAGCTCGTGATCCGTCTTGCTTCGCCTGAGGATGCGGAGGAACTTTTACGTATTTACGAACCATATGTTCGTAATACTGCGATCAGCTTTGAAATCGAAGTTCCCTCGGTTGAAGAATTTCAGAATAGAATCCGCGATACCCTGAAAAAATATCCATATTATGTTGCAGAGCTGGGAGGAAGGATCGTAGGTTATGCATACCTTAGTGCTTTTAAAGAGCGTGCAGCCTATGACTATTCTGCAGAAACCTCTATTTATGTAGATCCATCTGTCCGGCATAGAAGTATCGGAAAGAAGCTATATCATGAACTGGAAGATATTGCAAAGGCTATGGGCCTTCGCAATCTGAATGCATGTATCGGCTATACACAGGTGCCGGATGAGCATCTTGACAACAACAGTGTTGCGTTTCACGAGCATCTCGGCTATCACATGGTTGGCACCTTCCATAAATGCGGTTATAAATTTCAGCACTGGTATGATATGGTCTGGATGGAAAAGCTGATATCGGAGCATGATGTGCCGGTACGTCCGGTCCGTTGGTTCCCCGTGCTTGCCGCTGGTGATTGATTAAGAAAGGATAGACATGAAGCTGACAAATCCTAAACTGGATAGAAATGATCCCTGCTGGTGCGGATCAGGCAAAAAGTATAAGAAGTGCCATATGGCCTTCGATGAAAAAATTCTTGGATATGAGCTTGCAGGCCATATTGTCCCAAGAAGGGATATGCTGAAAAGTGCCGCGCAAGTAGAGAAGATTAAAGCTTCTGCAAAGATCAACATGGCCTGCCTTGATGCTGTAGCGGATGCCATCCACGTCGGCATGTCGACAGAGGAAATTGATCAGATTGTGTATGATACGACGGTCCGGATGGGCGGTGTTCCGGCCTGCCTTCATTATGAAGGTTTTCCGAAGAGCGTATGCACCTCTATTAATGATGTGGTCTGCCATGGGATTCCGTCGGACGATGTGATTCTTAAGGATGGAGATATCGTAAATGTAGACTGTTCAACGATTCTTGACGGATATTTTTCAGATTCATCCCGGATGTTTATGATCGGTGATGTAAATCCGGAAAAGAAAAAGCTTGTTTCAGTGACAAAAGAGTGTGTGGATATAGGCATTAAGATGGTAAAGCCCTGGACATTTATGGGTGATATGGGAAATGCTGTGAACCAGCATGCGATTGCAAATGGCTATCAGATTGTCCGTGAGATCGGCGGACATGGCTGTGGCGTCGAGTTCCATGAGGATCCGTGGGTGAGCTATACCTCGAAGCCGGGAGAAGAGATGCTGATGGTTCCTGGGATGTGCTTCACCATTGAACCGATGGTCAATATGGGTTCCTGCGAAATCACAGAAGATCAAGAAGATGGTTGGACAGTCAGGACTCTGGATGGCAAGCCGTCTGCCCAGTGGGAAGTGCAGGTACTTGTGACAGAGACTGGCTGCGAGGTTCTCAGTTGGTAATATTATCGATACTGTTTTATTCGCTGGATAGATGACAGCCTGGCTAAGAACTGTACACCATCGTGTTTAGAGGTACTATGAATCAGAGAAATAACACATTAAAGATTACATGGGGCGCTATGATCATCGCGATTTTCGCGGTGTTTTTGTTGATCAACCGGCAGACAGCGGGTATGCTTGAAGAAACAATCATGTTTCTTTTTCCAATCCCGATGGTTGCATATTCCGTGCGATTCGGTTTCAAAACAAGCCTTCCGGTTTTTGCCGGGATGGTGCTGATTTCCCTTCTGTTTGGTACCTTGACGACAATCTTTTATGCCGTAAGTGAATCCTTCATCGGACTTGCTTTCGGGTCTTGTCTTAATCGTCATGTTGATATGACGAAAACGCTTGTCCTGGTCATGGTGTTGTCGATCATCGCAAATCTTCTTAGTCTTTTTGTAACAGCGGGGATTTCCGGCTATGATATCAATACAGACATCCAGCTCATGCAGGAGAGTATGACGGAAGCGATGCAGAAGACAGGCATGCAGCTTCCGGAACAGATGCTGACGACGGATTATCTCCGACGGATTTTCCTTGTTTCGATGGTGCTTACGGGAGCTGTACAGGGCTTCATCGTATTTGAGGTTAGTTTGCTTGTGCTTCGCCGTCTTCGCATGCCGGTACAGAAACCGCGTTCGATCTATCTTTATTTTCCATCAAAATGGACAGGGATTGTGGCATTTCTGCTATTTCTTGTCTACGGTTATACATATGCAAAGCCTCTTGAAAATGATCTATGGCAGAATATTGCACAGACAGCAGGTATTCTTGGCTTCGTATATCTTCTGATTTTCGGAGCGATCGGCTTTCTTCTCTTCTCGAAGGTATATTTTCGTGCGACAAAAGCACTGCAGGCTGTATTTCTCATCCTTTCTCTTTTTGTGCTGTCGCAATTTACAGTATTTTTCGGATTATTTTACATCTCTACAGGATTTCATGCGCGTCTTCTCGATATGAAGGAGGAGCAAGCGGCTGGTAAGAATAACGAATCAAAAGTAACTGCAGATCGTCATCGATCTATGGAAAGTAATCATAAAATGACGCTTAGAGAACGCGCAAATCTTGTCAGTACGATGGATGAAAAGAGTGGCAAGGCTCCGGAGGAGAATGCATGAAGCGCGTTGTGACAATCCAGGATATATCCTGCTTTGGCAAATGCTCCATCACGGTAGCCCTGCCGATTTTATCCTGTATGGGGCTTGAGACGGTGATTCTCCCGACGGCTGTTCTTTCGACGCATACGATGTTTCCGCATCCTGTAATCGAGGATCTGTCGGATCTGCTTGAACCGATAGCTTCCCACTGGGAATCGCTGCATCTTCAGTTTGAGGGAATCTACAGTGGTTATCTCGCGTCGATCCGGCAGGTTGAAATCACACGCGAGTTTTTCCGGGAATTTGCTAAGGATAGGAAAGAAAATCCAGTTCTTCGGTTCGTCGATCCTGCGATGGCGGATCACGGAAAACTTTATGCTGGCTTCAACAAAGATTTTGTGATTGCAATGTCGCGGCTCTGCAGTGATGCAGACATCATCGTGCCGAATCTTACAGAGGCCTGCCTTCTTACAGGAACACCCTACCAGGAGGCATATGACGATGCCTATATACATATGCTTTTACAAAAGCTGTGTTCTCTAGGTACGAAGCGGTCTGTACTCATTACCGGTGTGAGGATGTCGGAGCCTTCTGAATCAAAGGCCATCATCCATCAGGAAAATAGTCTTTTCAGTAAAGAGCGGTATGCGGAAATGAAAAAGAAACCTGAGACTATGCGTACCGGCATTGCAGGCTATGATATTAAGGAAAACAGATTCTTTTCTATCAGGCATGAACTTCTCAAAGAAAGCTTTCATGGTACTGGCGATATCTTTGCATCCACTCTATTTGGCGCACTTATGCGGGATATGGCTCTTGAAAAAGCGATAGAGATTGCTGCAGAATTTACGGTTGATACGATGAAGGAAACCATGAGGCATCATGTAAAGAAGGGCTATGGAGTTGAGTTCGAAACGAAGCTTCCTGCGTTGATCCGCAGAGTAGAGAAGGAATGTGCCCAGCACTAAGCTTTCAGAATGTGGGAAACGAACAAAAGGATATAAATAATATGAACAAAAATGATTTGATTCTTGTAATCGATATGCAGAAGGTATATCTCCCGGGAAATGCATGGGCATGTCAGAATATTTCGCTTGCGGAGAAAAACATAGATTCTCTTCTTGACCATGTGCTTTCCATCAAAGAAAAAGATGAGAACGAAGCGCCACAGGTCATACTGACACGCTTCATTGCACAGTCTGATGAAGATACAGAGGGTGTTTGGACCAGGTATAATGAAGTGAACCGGGCAATCAATGAAGACCCAGAAATGAATGAGTTTATCCCATCGGTTGCCAAATATGCTGAAAGCTTCCCTTACTATGATAAAGGCCGTTACAGTTCTTTTTCCAATGAATTTGTTCGAGCAGCAGGTGACCGGGCGATGGTGCATGATGGAAGCATTGTGCTAAGCGGTGTTGTGGCAGAATGTTGTGTTCTTTCAACCTTCTTCGAGGGTACGGATCTAGGATATCGTTTTATATATCTTACTGATGCCTGCGCGGGTCAGAATCCCGAAAAGGAGAGAGCGGTCTTAAAAGCAATAGAAGGACTTAGTCCTCTACACGTGAAATTCATGACGACAAAAGAGTATCTAGATGTTGACACCGGGAATGGTTCTTTCTAAAGCTTCAGAGAAAGTCACCCCGGCGTTAACTGGCTTTTATTCGGTAACAGTAACCTTTTTCATGATGACTGGTTCAAGCGGTGCGTCGTTCCAGTCTGTACGAACGGAAGCAATGCGGTCAACCTCATCCATACCTTCAATGACCTTACCAAAGGCTGCATAATCACCGTCAAGATAATTACCGTCCTGATGCATGATGAAGAACTGGGAGCCAGCGGAATCCGGATCCATCGCGCGTGCCATCGAGATGACCCCACGAGTATGCGAAAGATCATTTTTCACACCGTTTGATGAGAACTCGCCTTTAATGCTGTAGCCCGGGCCGCCGGTACCGTTTCCATCCGGATCACCGCCCTGAATCATGAAACCGGAGATGATACGGTGGAAGGTAAGACCATCATAGAATCCCTGTTTTACAAGCTTAACAAAATTTTCAACTGTGATTGGTGCGATGTCCGGATACAGTTCGATGCGGATATCTTGGTCATCATCCATTGTGATTGTAACGATCGGATTTTTAGCCATAAATATTATTTCCTTTCTGCCGGTAAGCCGGCGCATGAAAACATTATAGCAGGCACAGAATACTTTTGTAAATTTTAGGGTTTATGTGTATACTTAAGAAAGCAAAGTTTCGCTTTATTTTCGTAGAAAATATGACGAATAAATATTAATTCCGGGACATTAGTACAAATAAAGAAGGAAGGGGGATTAATGATGAACGAGGAATATATTCAATTGTTTCGGATGATGGTAACAGCTTTAGTCCGATTTCCCTTTCGAGACGGTTTCGCCAGGAGCTTCGGACACTCGATTTTGAGAGCGGAGAAAAGGCAATTGTTGATCTTTCAAACTTAGATTTGCCTGCGGCCAAGCAGATCATTTCCTTCCTGCGGGTTCTTGAGGAGGATGGGCAGGAGCATACGATCTTTGTGCAGATGAATGCGAATTTTATTCGATTCAGGGCAAAGCTTATTTTCGGAAGCCGAAAGGTGCGGTATTATTTAATCGATCTTCTGAATCTCTCCAGTCAGGAGGAAGAGAAAGATTTTTCCACGGTGGACAGATTGCTCCGTACGACCTATCGCTTGTTCGATTTTATCTATTATATCAACCACGAAACAGACGAGGCACGGATTCTCTATGGTACAACGTTGTACGATGGGGCTGAAGCTGCGCATGTCGTTGAACAAGGTGTGAAAGCCTTTCGGCAATGGCTTGCAGATAACGAAATCTATGGCGAAGATAGGGAGCGCTTTTATCACAACTCCGAGCCTTCGAAGGTGTGCCTTGATACTTCGCATGCTCCCGGTGGCTGTGTTGAAACGTTTTATAGGATGCGTTCCGGCAAAGATCATTATAGCTGGGTAAAGGTGCTGCACATTCCGACCGGAGATAGTGGCTATATTATATTTTTCCGAGAAGTTTCTGATGCTAGTCTGGAAGATGAACATCAGATTTTCCTAAAAAGTGGATTTTCAGAGAATCGACCGATATCATGGACTTCCTCATGAAGGTGAACTCGCTTCATCCGGAGTTGCATGAGCACGAAGACAATTAAACAATTCTCTAAGAAACAATTGTATCGATTTGGACACGTAGCGCAGCTGCCGCGGCGCGAGGATTTGGATCCGCGAAGATTGCACTGATGACGGCGATACCCGCGATGTCAGTACCGCTAAGAATCTGCATATTATCAACCTTGATCCCGCCGATCGCTATAATCGGAATGCTGACAGCACGCGCAATCGCCTCAAGTGTTTCAACTGAAGTATGCACCGGATGTTCATGCGAGTGGGTTTCGAAAATCGCACCAACACCGAGATAATCTGCGCCATCCTTTTCGGCCTTCAGTGCCGCCTCGACCGTTTTTGCCGTAACACCGACGATTTTATCTGGACCAAGCAGCTTTCGAACCTCGTAGGCAGGCATATCCTCCTGCCCGACATGGACGCCATCCGCATCAATTTCTTTTGCAAGAGCGACATTATCATCCAGCACAAACGGCACGTGATGCTTCCAGCAGACCGTCTGCATCTCCAGCGCCTCTCGCCGGAAGTCTTCCTCCGAAAGATGCTTTTCCCGAAGCTGCACAAACGTAGCCCCTCCAAGGATCGCCTCCTCGACAGCCTCCGAAAGCGTCATCCCCTTCAGCCACCGCCGATCCGTGATGGCATATAACTTTAGAGTTGATTGATCGAGCATTGTTATAAAATCCTCCAGTTGAAATTACGTTATTCAACGAACAGACTGAGTGGACTTGCGACACGCACTCCGTCACAAGTCCGATCAGTCGTCCGGTGTAAAGAACTCGATGATCCGGTGAATCGCGAGATCCATCAGCTTCGGATCCTTGAAATAGTGATCTGCCCCCTCAATCGGCACAAACTCGATCACATTGTCATCACAAAACTTCTCAGAATACTCGATCGGCACTGTCGTATCCTTCGTGCCATGCAACACCAGTATCGAATCTGCAAAATCAAAGTATTCATACTTTCGGACATCACTTGCTGCGAGATCATCGAGCAGCGTCTTATCAATCTTCATCTGCCGTCCGTAGCCGATGAGCACCTCCTTGCCCTTCTCGAGCTTCTCCATGTCCTCCTCCGATGCGATATTTTTCTTCATAAGCTCATACATAGGTATGCCAGGGCATCGGAGCGCAATCTTCGTGAAAGGATTTTCCACTTCCTTTATATATTTAAGCGTAAGATATCCGCCAAAGGAAACGGAATAATTATACACATATTCTGCATGTAATGCTTCCTTCACGTATTTCGTCACGAGCCGGAGGTAGTCCATACACTCTGGCAGCGTCAACTTTTTCCTTCCATCCGCACCATGGCAGGGCCAGTCGAAGACAATGATGGCATCATGCTTAAATTTCGCCGTTTCCTTATCGGCGAAGCGCAGGATGTTAGCATTGTCCTTATTGCCTCCGAAGCCATGTGTACAGATGATCACGCGCTTAAATTCACGGGCATCCACTGCTGTGATCAGCTTACAACGCACACTGCAGCCATCCTCATTAATGTCGAAATATTTTTCCTTTGGCATAGCTTTCTCCTTGTGAATCAGAAACAGAGATATCATAGCACAAAAGACCGCAATAAGGTATAATGGGTGAGGCTTTCAAAGATCAAATAGGAAATGCCATAATGTTTCAAAATAAAGGAAGATCAGGGTATGGAAGATCAGATATTGAAGACGGAAAGAGAAATAAAAGCGGGCAGCAAGCTAGATCGTATGACAGACCACGAGCTCATGGTTCTGCTCGTAAAAAAACAGTCACAAAATGCAAGGGACCAGAAGATTACAGCGATCGCCTGCATGGTGCTTGGTGTGATTTTTGCGGCTGCCTTTGTTTTGCTGATTCCAAAAGCAGTGATCGCTCTGAATGAGGTTAGTCATCTTACCTCAGAGGCCGAGTATACCCTTCAGCAAATCGATGATATGACCGCACAGGCACAGACCTCGCTCTCGAATATTGATACTATGGTGGCAAATGTCAATGGCATCGTCACGGATAATACGGATTACGTCAATGATGCCATGCGGGATCTGAACTCTATCGACTTTGAAGGCCTGAATCAGGCGATTTCTGATCTCGAAAGTGTCGTCGAACCGCTCGCGAAGCTTTTCGGGAGGAAGTAATCATGCGTTGTATTCCTCTACATTTGGGACCTGTTTCGTCGCCTTTAAAGTAGTGTGATCATACTAAAGGTTGTCGCCAGGATGATTCTTACTGATGATTATCTCTTGATTTTAGTATGATTTACTTAGGCTGAGATTATGCCACTGCTGTTCCACGAATCAAGGAAATGGTTATAATCATCAGCAGCGAGAGGCTTCGAGATATAGTAGCCCTGGAAATAGTCAACACCGAGAAGAGACAGTTTTTCCTTCTGCTCGCGGGTCTCGACATATTCAGCGACAACGCTGAGATGAAACTTCGTACTGAGATCGGTGATGTTTGAGATGATTACCCGGTTCTTCTCTTCCTGATCCTCCGAAATATGCTGTGTGATCGAACCATCCAGCTTGATCGTATCGAAAATGTCATACTGAAGGTAACGGATCGAAGTATGTCCCATTCCGAAATCATCAATCAGAAGATGATAACCACGGTCCTTCAGCTTCTGGAGATTCTCTATAGCAGTCTTCGAAGTAGAGATTGCATCCTGTTCAGTCAGCTCCACGAAGAAGTGATCTCTTGAAATATTGTGTACTGCCACTGATGAATCAATCATATCGACGAGATTTTCTCGAAGCAGCGATTTTCCTGTGATATTAATTGATATTTTTCCTTCATGCCCATTTTTCTGCATCTCGGAGAGCTCCCTGGCAGAGGCATCGAAGATAAAAGCCTCCAGATCCTCCAGGAAATCCCCCTGTTCTGCCAGCGCGATAATTAGCGGCGGATAAATAAATCCAAAATACGGATTATTCCAACGGATCAGTGCCTCTGCACCGATACAATGATTTTCTCCATCTACCTGTGGCTGGAAATACATATTGAGATGCCGCTTCGTCGCGAGGTCCTCATGCAACGCCGTCATGAGCGTGATTGCAACGCGCAGGTCTCCGCCATGGAGATCACGGAGACGAAAATCCTTACCCGCAGTCTCATACTGGTGCATCACCTCGATGATCTGCTTCGTGTGCTTCTCGATATATCGCCGGTCATTCTGATCGCAGAGTCGAATATACGGATACAAAATATTGAGATCGATGAGAAGCGCGAGCAGCGTAATGCCTACACATGACAGGTCCTTTGTCATCAGCGTTACCGGAAATACCATGCTGATATCTGAAACTTGCAGGCATGTAAAAAGTGACGGATTTATAAGCTCTTCAAAGCAAATATGGTTTACGAACGGAAGAAGGAAAAATGGCAGCAAGAGCATCGGGTTCAGGATGATAACGAGTCCGTAGATGATTGGTTCATAAATCCCGAACAGAGCAGGTATGAGGCCTACAACTGCAATCTCACGATTCCTCTTTGATGATGAAAACATAGAGTAGGAGAAGGCAAGCGCCAGAACACATACGCAGTTCGATAGGATGAAAAGCGATGTATGAAGAATCAACTTCTGTTCGACGAAGTCGTCTGCACTCTGGAAGACCAGAATCAGCTCTCGGTAGACTGACTCCGATACATCACGGGAATAAACACCGAGAAACGTGAGGAGCTGGTGATACAGTACGAAGAATACACCGCCGTGACCGTGCATAAAGTCAAAGCGAGACGGAAAAGTCGCAATCGCGGAGGAGACAGCATTGGACAGACTCTCCCCGTGCCTCAAAAGCTCGACGCCTAGTTCGAGAATGAGAGCACAGAAGCCTGTGAGGAAGCAGCCTGGTACATAAGTAAGAATATTTCGCCAGATTGGATCGATGTTATCGTAATAGCGGACCTTCGGAGAAAAATATTTCTTTGTAAGAAAATGCAGCATGAGCGCCGACGAAAAGCCGGAAATATAGCTAACGACAGGGTTTTGCGGATTAAAGATCACATTTGCTCCAGGAATTCCGCCGAATCCGGTGAAGATGATGTAGACGATCGATGACAGGATGACACCAGACCAGATCTCCGCGCGATTCTTGCTGTCAAGCTCCCGGAGAAAATAATATGAGATTGCGATACTGAGCAGGATTCCGAGCGGCGCATATGCGGCTGAACAGATGCGCTCGATAAAACAAATGAAAAATGTCCATTCCGGAAAACGGGCGATTATCCCAAGCTGCGCATCAGCACTACGTACGACGACACCGACAAAGCCGCACAGGATAATCGCGAACATGCAAATCAGCGAGTTCCGGATTGCGACGACAAAGGGGCTCGCGTCAAGGATATCGTAAAGTCTGAAGATGGAGGCGTCAAAAGAAGCTAAAAGTTTTCTTATATTAAGAGAGTTTACGAACTCTGACAATGTTTTTAGTAAAAATCGTTGCAAGTTTATGCTCCTTCCTATAATACGACAAAGAATAAAAAACAGTCGTGACGAAAAGTGTAGCATAAAAGAATATACTTATAAAGTATTGATATTTTGCAAATTTTAAGCATGCTTAAATGATAAAATAGTAGAGTCGAAAAAAATTAGATATTTAAAGAAATGATGAATATGCATTATATAAGGCATAACATTAGAGAATATAATGGAAAATCTAGGAAAAAATTAAATTAATACTTGCAATCTAAAGACTACAGTGCTATTTTAGACAAGCTGTCTCGCGAGAGAGAGCAAAGAACCTTGAAAATCAAAGATCGAATAATACACAGACCCTGAAGATTCTTTTAATAAAAAGATTTTCAGAAGTATTCAGATGATGGCTTCGAAAGAAGAAATCAAACGATACGCGAAAGTATATT